>MDTG01078735.1_pt1 | contig 26782 bp, 20 predicted proteins | sample 811421 | NCBI WGS metagenome assembly MDTG01 (sample SAMN05326645, study PRJNA326480) | marine metagenome | isolation source: seawater | place: Pacific Ocean: South East | collected 2011
TGTTATATACATTACCAGCTTTGTTAGCTATCTGACCTTGAATCCAACCGAATAAACTATCATTGCTTTCTGGTTTGAAAGACTTAATATGAGGTGTTAACTCTGCTAATACGTCTTGAACAAAGTCTTGAGGTACAGGTCTTACTTTGTATTTAGCCGCTATAAGGTTATCCAAGTAACCTTCTTCCTTTATAGTACTAATTACTTGATCCGCCTCTGCTTGGTATAAGAAGTTACCCATACCAGGTTCAGTCATATCATTACCGTCACTGTCTATCTTACCTAGTTTATCTATAGGTATTTTAGCATCAGCTTTAGAAAACTTTGTTTTAGCTTTGGAAGACTTTGTTTTAGTTTCGGTTTTAGTTCCGGTTTTAGTTTCGGCTTTAGCTTTATCTACCAACTTCCCTTTAGCACCCTCTTTAGCTACTTTAATTACAGCTTTACTTACCTTACCAGACTTTATACTAGTGTTATAATCTTTTATAAAATTATAAACATCTCTACCTGTATCAAACTTAATATCTTTTATTCCTTTCTCTTGTAAAAACCTTCTTATAACATCACCTATTTTAGTGAAAAACCCTTCGTTAAATTTTAAGTCTCCATTAAGTATACTCTCAGGCATTAAAGTTATAGTCTCTTCACCTAGATTTTCATCACCTACATATTCCTTTAACCTTTCTTTAAAGTTAGACTGGTCACCATCTAAGGTATTAACATGCTCGTTTAAAGCATCTGCTAATTGTTTGCCGACTATAGGATCTCCTTTTAATGTTTTATTAAGAACCGCATGTAAAAACTCGTGAGCTGCTACACCTATAGCAGGTTTATCTTTATTTAATATTATTTCAAAACTACCGTCCCCAAACTCTCTAATAAAACCGTACTGATTAGATGCATCTTTAGAATTAACCTCACCACCTAAATCCATTTCAGCTATCTCTTCAGATGTCATTTGTTTAACTTCACCTTCTAATCCAGCTTCTTTTATGTACTTTTCAGCTTGCTCAGCCTGTCTATTAGATTCCGCTTCTAAAGCCGCTTGCTTTATAGCAGACATAGAATTACTAATCTTTTTAGCTTGGTTATTCAAGCTTCTCAAAGCATAACCGTAATCTTTTTTACTTATAACACCACTATCAAGCTCAGCTTTTAATTCTTTTATTTTATTATTTATACCATCTTTTTCACCTAATAAATCTATTAAGTTGCTTTTTTGCTCGTCTGTTAAATAATTTTTAAGACCTCTACTTTTTACTACGTAATCTTTTAAATTTCTTTCTACTTCATTTATCTCTAGTTGTATGGATTCTTTTACTACTTTACTTTTAGTGTTTCTTTTTTGTGTGTTTAACTCAGCTAACTTATCTATAGCGTCGTTAACATCTTTTATACTACTATCATCATTCCTTAAAGCTCTGTTAAGCATTCTACCGGTACCACCCATAGCACCACCACCAATGAATCCACCTAAGAACTCTTCTAAACCTTCATCGCTAAGCATGTGATCCCAAACTTTCTTCGAAGCTTCACCCACACTTTTTTGACCACCCATGCTATCACTGAACGTGGTGACACCACCCTGTAACCACTCTGTCACACCTTCTTGACTCATTGTACCAAGTAAGCTTGTAGCGAATTTATTAGCATAAGCTTTACCTACTGCATACTTAGTTATACCCTTAAGCCCAACATGCTCTAGCCCAGACGCGACTAAACCTAAAGCCATTGGTGCGCTCATTTCCATTTCATCATTCTCTATGAGCTTTCTAATAGCATCTGGGTCATCTCCATATAGCGCTCTTGCTTTTTCTCTATTATATGAAACAACCATAGGGGCTGTCATCTGAGGATATATAGAAGCACCTCTAGTTATTATAGCCGGTACAACAGATTCAACAGTACCCATAATAAAATTAGCCGTACCACCTATAACATCAGCAGCACTACCACTTTTAACGCCTTTTACAAATCCCTTACCTGTGTCTTCAAACTTTAATAATTGTTTTTCAACCAAATGCTCAGGCATACCTTCAACCACTTGATTGGAACCTTTTATAGTTTTAATTTCTAAGCCTCCCTCAGAGTTTAGCTTATCAAGTTTTGCGTAAGCCTGTGCCACATACTCCCCCATCTCTTTAGCTTTTTCTTCTTGCCCAAAAAACTCAGCCTTTTTTTGCTGCAAACCAAAAGCCCACCCCATGGTTTCTAGTAGTAGCCTTGAACCTCTCTCTTTGAAGTTAGCCACCACAGCGTTATGTAAATTTTCAGAGGCCTTCTGTCTTTCTTCTTTATCCCCTAAGCTTTTAACAACCTCGACTATTCCATCTATCCAACCAAACTCTTCTTCCTCTTCTTTTGGTTCATTTGACTCATGGTACTTATCTAAGTCTTCATTAAATAAATCTGACTTCTCAGAATAGTCACTAGCTTTACCTTTGTATTTATTTAAAACATTGTTATACTCATTAACTAAAGACTGCTCAAGACTTTTATTGTTAAAAGCTTCAGCATCTTTTATGGAGGACTCTAAATTATTTAGTCTTTTCTGGCTACTGTCTAAGTCTGACTTTAACCCTTCTAACTCTTCTCTACGTGACTTTAAGTCCGAAGAAGTACCTCCCGATTGTGATTCCGTATTGCTTTGAGACTGACCCGTCTCTTGATTTGATGCTGCAGTTTTCGGTTCCGCAGTCGCACCCTGTGCAGAACTCTTGTCTTTTTTTGGTACTATTGTACCAACTAGTTGTGCGTCTGGATTCTTCTCCAACCACGCTTTTCCTTTCTCTGATGTAGGATCTACATTGTACTTTTTGCCGTTAAGCTCGTATCTTTGTTTCATTACTGTATCGTTAGTTACCCGTTAATATGTGTTTGTTGTTATATATCTATACCTTCTCCGTCGTCCTCTAAATCTTCGCCCGCACCAAGTTCTATTTGCTCTTGTTGTATTCTTCTATTCCTCTCTCCAGTTGAGATACCTCTATTATAGTCTTCCCAAGCTTCTTGACTTTTAGGTCCCCATTGTCCGTCAGCTTCTATATCATACCCTTCGTTTATTAATGTTTGCTGTCTGTTTGACCAGACTTTTTCATTAGCTACCGGATTACCATCTATATCAGTAACGCTTTCATGCTCTTGGTTACCACTACTACTACCACTAGAGCTAGAGCTACCGCCGTTATTACCAATGTAAGTTGTATAGTAATCAGTGAGTACTTCATTCATTTCGGTTTTATCCTGCTCTAAGTGGCTAGCTATAGTCTCAGCTTCTTCAGCATCAATACCATCATCAATGTTTACTCCTTCAACCTCTCTAAGATCTTCCTCTGTTATACCTAAATCAGAGTATGACTTACTAGTTAAACTCTCTATCAAATCATTTCTAAATATTCTACCTGGAATAATCTCATCGTTAATTAAAGACTTGTAATTTCCTTTAGAAACCATAGAGTTCATCATTGTGATTCTAGTTTTATCATAATCAAAATCATCTTCGTCAGCTTGAGTTTTGATCCTGAAAGCCTCTAATGTCTCTATCGATGTTTTATCTATCTTATTATCGTTTAAGCTCTGTTTAATACTTGAGATGGACTTCCATTCACCGTCAACTTCTACACCTATCCTACCGTCTTTCTTTACTAGATTCTTACCATCACCCTTGAGTATATCTAAGTACATCTCTCCTTCTGGACTGTTAGTAAACGCTGGTGATAAATCGTCTTTGTTGATTGCTATGTCCTCTCTTAAAGCTTTATAATCAGCGTAATCTCCAGCCATAGCTTTTAAATCTCTAACCTGAAGAGCTCTACTCTTCTTATCTGCGCTAGCGAAATCTTCTTTACCTAAAGCTAAGTCATCGTATAAAGCTTCATACTGTTCTCCTACTAAGTCTGAGTTGTCTAACACGGACTCTGCAAAAGCATCGTATTCGGCATTACGAATTGTATGCTTAGCTTTGACGCCAGCCATATAAGTGTTAAGTCCTCCGGATATAGTTCCACCTATCTCTGCTATCTCTTTAACCCCAACAACACCTTGTGGTTGGTTAGCCTTGTAAGCTCCGCTTACTAATGTTGAATCTACTGCCATAATTAACTCCCCATTCCTTCTATTCCCCACTCGCTAAACGCACCTGACTGCATACCACTACCGACGGAACCAACAGCTCCTTGTATACCACCCGAGATAGCACTCCATTTAGCTTGCTCAGCCATAGATGCTTGATTCCTAGCAGCTGCAGTCTCTTGCTGTGACATACCTAGTAATGTACTAGCTTGATCTCTCTTCATCTGTCTTGATTTTACCTCACCTCTTCTCTCTTGCATCTGAATAGTACCAGCTTGCCTAGCCGCAGCCATTTGATTAGCCGACTCTTGTCTACCAATACTAGCAGAGGATCGTTGAGCGTTTAACTGCCCTTGCTGAGCTAACGTTTGTGCTAAGGCCGCTATACCAGATCCACCAGCAGAACCTCTTAAGCCACTCATTATATTTGCTTGACTCTGTTGAAATTGCTGTGACTCAAACTGAGCCTGTTGTTGGTTGACTGTTAAGTCTTCCATAGTGTTCTCCATGTTTAAAAATGGATTGCTAGTATCTAAGTTTGCATAGACACCTTTAAGTCTATCCATCTCAGCTCTTTTCTTTTTCTCTTCAGCCTCAGCTTTCCTCTGGGCTTTAGCGGCTCTACTAGCTCCGAATATTCCAGTGGCTAAACTAACACCAGCGGATACTAATGGAATTAATGGTCCCATAATATTTTATTTTTAGTTATAGTTATAATTACGTTTATATCTTATTATTTACTACTTTCAGATATTTCTGCTGCGATTGAAAATAATTCACTTTTCACAGTAGATGTATTTTCAATTTTAACCTCAGCGTAGTAACCTAGGACACCTGATTGATTAACACCTTTGTCTTTCTGAAAAAAGAAGTAGTCGGTATCTGCAGGGTTTGCTACCGGATGGTTTGTTGCTTGTATATCGACCACTACAGCATAGTTCCCTCCACTTGGTGGTGGTGTTATAGATTGTACCTTACCTAACCATTTAGTCCCAAACGAATCTGCCGTAGTATACGCTCCGTTAGTTGTAGGTGTCGTGTAGAATACATTGTCGCCTTCTTGAAGCGATGTATTTATTGTGCTGAAATGTAGAGTTGCTGTTGCCATATTTTATGTTTACTATTCAGTTACTGCTGTTATTAACTCATTTAGCTTCACGGTATATGTTTTGTCCGTAGTTCCAAACTCACCTAGCCTCAAGGTGAATTTTATCGTACAGATTTCAGTAGCCACACCAAACTTATCAACTATCTCACCGCGTGTGATGCTATTTATAGCACTACTAGATATAGTTGCTACAGCAGCATCATGACCTGTTATATGTGTACTAGCCACGGTAGAGACTAATGGAGATCCAAACGTTGTTTGGGAGTTATTCCCTACTAAAACAAACTCAATATTTATAGTATCACCAACTGGCTTTAACTGATTCAAGTGACTAGCAGATGTGTTGGGCCTACCAATTATAACTTTACTCGCTGGTAAAACATACGGCTGGTTGGCGGCGTTCACTGAATTTATAGTTAGCTTAGGATAAGCGTATTGATTTAATGTATAGTCAGGTGTAGCAGTATTTATAGCATCATCTTTAAGAGTGTTAATACCAGCACTTATATCCAATTTGTAAGGTGGTTTGTGAATACTACCAGCTGTCCCGTTGACACCTGCTGGGATAACAACCTCTTGAGTGTACACGCCTTGACCTTTACTAGACGACGTACCTGCAGGTATAACAGCATTGCTCAACGCTGTAAATACATTAACGGGAGAACTTGCACTATCTACTAATGCCATGTTAAATTTAGCTCCAACATCACCATAAACCTTTATAGTTCTAGTCTCACCACCAGGATGTATAGTTGTACTACCAAAGTCTATACCTTTTATTTTATTGGTCCTAACTATACTAGAGGATTTACCAGTTAAGTTTAATCTAAGATTATCACTCTTACGTATAGGTGCTTTAGTACTTGCAAATAAATTCAGTGTTATGCTTTTAGCATACCCCTCGTCATTAGTTGTAACGTCTGATGGTACTACTGTTATTTGTCTAGGTATACCGTCGATTATTTCGTTAGCAACTTCTACTACATCAACCAATGGGTTTTCGTCAAACACTTGATCTTGTGTGAACGTAAGAGATATAGTACCGTTTAAATTGTTACTAACCTTTACTAATGAACTCGTACCAGTATTAGTTATACCTATAACGAAAGTTCCCTCAGTAACATTATTACCAGTCACTAAATCACCTACAGAAACTCCGACTAAGTTTGAGTTATTTATTGTAGTTGTATCACTGTTACTAAAATTAGCACTGACACCTGTAACAGCCCCAGTTTCGGCGGTTAAAACAATACTCCCGACCCCAACCTCTTGAGCGCCTTCAACGAAAGTAGCGTCTCCACTAAACACTACATCACTAGCCCCTGGCGTACCACTACTTACCGTCATATCATTAGCCCCAGCAGCAGAAGTCATAGTTATTCCACTAGCAACACCAGTTGTTAAATTATTATTTATAGTAAAACTTATAGGTACAGTCTGAGTCAGCGAGCTATATAGTACGGCGTCACCAGTTATATCTATCTTCAACTTCTTATCAGAGGGAGACATAACATAATTAGTTAGTGTTATAGGTATTTTAACTGTATTACCTATAGCGTAAGCTGATGTTGTATCTACTATTGAACCAATAGTAATAGTACCTATATCTGGATTATCTACAGCAGTGAAGTCGGTAGCCCTGACTACAAACCCTGGGTTAGGAGTTATATACATGTCTGCATTAACGTTGTTGTTTCCAGCGCTAACGATTTTTGTTATTGTGTTCGTTGTATAATTAGCCATTATTCTCCACCTTCTATTGTTAATTCGTAGTTAGTATCAGCACCGTCACTGAATTCTATAGCCGCGGCTGGGACACCCAAACCTTGAGTATATAATTGAGATTCTTCTAAGCGTGGTTTTGAAAGATTCTCGATTCCACCAAACTCTCCAACTATATAACCAAACCATTTACCTTCTTTATCCTTAAATTCAGCTACACTACCTTTGTCCATATCTGTAGATATTTCTTGCATCTTCCACCCACTTGCTGAAGGAAAAGTCGACACAGTGCTAGTTAACGCACTAAAGTTACCATCAGTCCACGTGCCAGAATAGCCAGCACTACTAGCGTTGTAGTTGTTAAGTTCAAGTACGTAAGCTTGACTACCCTCATAATTTATAGCTTTAAAATTCTTAACCACACCTGGTATATCATTTAAAAGTACGGTTATATGGGGCAGTCTTGTAGTTCCATAAAAATTACATCTTGCTACTGTATTACCTGAAGAATCAACATCAACGTGATGTTTGTATACTTTCTCACCTTTAGATGTAAAGTATTCACCACTGACAGATAAACCAGTGTTAGCAACGAAAGACCTAAAGCTAACCCAACCTTTACTACCCTCGTTAAAAGCTATAGTAGTATCAGTTAAACTATACTCAGGTTTGTAATGTATTGATAAGTTATACTCACCATTAACAGTATCGAAGCTACCGATTAAATCATTTGCTTGATGTAAGTTTTCTCTAAACCAAGATTTCATACCAACATTAGATATTGGCGTTATACCATCTCTAGATAATCTTAGAACAGCACCTCTTTGCTTATCCGTAAAATACATTCTGTATTGATCAGTGGCTAAGGATTCTGGGTTATTAGATATACCGTAATCCCCAGCGTAAGGTACAGCTTGACCAAGTACTCTATCCGATGCTGTTATATTAGTATTACCATCAGCATTAAATAAAGCATCTTTATTGGCTAGTAGTCTTAATACTTTATCTTCAGTAAAAGTTATTAAATCAGTGTCTCTAGTTTTTAAAGCTTGTATCTTACCATACACAGGGTTTAAATCCTTAGTGATACGTTGAGACATGTTGAATTCATTCAAACCATTAACATCTGAGTTAGGGTTAAATATAGATGAGTATATCATACTATTGTATTTATCCTCTCTCTTGTAATCTAACAACACTGTTGAAGCTTTCACACCATTGTCTATAGTTGAAGCGTTAAAATCATCTCTAATTCTATCAGACTCTACGCCGTTACCGAAAGTATAACAGTTAGACCAGTTTAATTGAACCGTATTTTTGTATGCACTATTATCTATTTGATAATAACCTGTTGCACTACCATTAGTTTTCACAACACCTTCGGAAATAATATCATTGTGAGCAAACATAGTAACTGTCGATCTAGTTTTAGCACCATCAGGATGAGTGAAGACTATAGTGTCACCTATAGTAATGTCATTGTCCGTGCATATAGATCCTGTAGAATCTTTTAATTGAACCACACTATTAAATACTCTAGATACGGTCACAGGCTGATTAGATATATCTCTCTCCTCTTGAGTGTTAGGATTATATATGTTTACTGTTGAATTCAATGGGGCAAACTCTATAGTATTACTATCATTCAATCTAATAGGTATAGCATTAGAAGCTTCATAATATACATCTAACTCAGGACCTTCCTTAGGTTCAGTCTCCCATACAGCACCGCTTGAATCACTTTCTAATTCACCATCATAAGTCTCGATAGTATCCAGTATTTCAATCTTTGCACTATTAGAACCATCATGGTTAATACCAGTTCTCGGGTCCCACTCACTTAGATCTATCCCCTCATTAGTTACTTCATTACCAGCTATTCTTCTAAATGTTGTGTAAAAAGATTCTCTAGACTTATTATCACCAGGGGCAGAATTTATTAAATCATTGTCAGTCACTCCATACCAGTTTCTTAGCTTAACTATCCCACTTTGAGTAGGGTTTGTTTCTGTACCACCTGACGATATAACTTCGTATACAGTTTGGTTAGGGTCAAACGCAAATCTAAATCGAGTCCCACCAGCTTGCATAGCATTCTCAAAGTTCTTGAGCCCGTTATGAGCTTCCCATGTGCTCTCATCAATACTTGAATTACCGTTCTTTATAACTGAGAAAAATATTCTATCATAAGTACCATTGTTAACACCGATCATACCGGATTTAGCAATACCTCTGCTAGTTCCAGATTTGGTAAATTTATCGACACCACCAGTAGTTGTATCACTTTCGATCTCATCGATTCCAACCGTAAGGCCAGTGGTTCCTGAAGCTATGTAATAAGTGTTTTTATCCCACGTACCTGCATGGTCAGCAGCATCTATAAAAACACCTTGGTTACTTGCTGCATTAGTGTACTCACCCCAAAAAGCAGATGTCGTACTGTTACCACTACTATTATCAACAGCAAAGTAATCGTTACTACTAGTTATAACTCCAGATCCAAAACCACCAAAATTATCACCACCGGTAGGGCTAGTGTAAGTAGAGTCTACGTAGCTGTACCATCTACTACTTGTCGTATTGTATAGAGAGTCATTAGTGATTTTTAATATGAAATTATTTAAAGTAGCATCTCTATCTACTTTAACAAAGAACCTACCATCGAACTCGGGTTTGTTGACAACAACTTGGTCCATAAACTCGTAGAAATACTCAATCGCATCTTCATCATCCTTAGCGGCAGCTGCATTTACGTAGTTCCCAGCGTTTATAAATTTATCTACAAAACCTTGCTCACCAAAGGGTGACGATATGCTAAACTTTGGTGTAGTTGTATCACCATTTATTGTAGCGGTTTTATACCCAGATTTTAGTATATTAGTTGTTGATCCTCCAGCTTTAGCATGAGCTACAATCCTAACTTTTACAGTCCCTTTAAATTGTTGACTAGTGATTTCGTTTGACGATAAATTGAATTTAATTCGTTGAGTTAAGTCTTGAGGTTCATTATCACTAGTATATATTACATCTCCATCGTTTGAAATATCATCACCAACTACTAGCTTATTCACCATCCTGTTCTCATGCTTGATAAACTCAGGTGCCTCATTCTTTATGGATAAAACCTTATATCTACCTTCATCAGGTACAAAGTCATCTGAACCGTGAGCCTTCTTTAAGGTTAAGAATGTTTGCTCATCTACTTTATTTCTATCAGCAGAAGGGAAGGAGATCCATATATTACCATCTTCAGCGTTGTACCAACGATCCATTACTAAATTGTAATACTCATTAGACGTTTCTTTAACGTAATACTTCGCATAATCTGCCCAGCTAGGAGGAGTATTGGTAATACCGTCTTGATCCCAGTTTTGTTTAACTGTAAACTTATTTACTGATGTAGCCTTAGACTTGCTTAAATAACTAGAGTCGCTACTAGTTGTAGTGCCAGAAGTTTCATTAACAAAAGTCTTAGTACCTGCTGCCATCACAGGTGTTTCCCTTCCATACTTGTCCCCAAGAACTACACCAAATTTGTATGACCTCATTGATTTTATTGACTTAACAGGAGATGTAACGCTAGCCGTGTTTTTAGTTGTAACACCTTGATCTACAGCAACATTGAAAGGTAGGTTATAACCCTGAGTATAGTTACCATATACTAATCTATTCCCTACTATCTCTTGAGCTTTAGCTACTCTAGGTACATTATCCCATGACCTTAATATCTGATCGTCAGGTACAACCTTATGTACCATATCTGACGTTATTCTTATTTCAGTATCTACATATCCAGTACTTAATTTTTTCCACTCAGGATCTAAATCTCTATTTATAGTTTTTATAACGTAAACGGTAGGAGAGTCTGTTGACTTATATAATATGTCTACAGATTTAACTTCGTCTACTCTAACCTCATTCCCAGTTGGTATAACATTCTTAAGTCTTAAATCTCTAAGCAGGTTTACCATACCTAAGTTATAACCCTTCTTGGTGTTGTATTCATACTCACCAGGTAGAAAAGCAACTTCAGAGAATGGTGAGAAACTAGAGTACTCGTTATCGTTGTATCTATATCTAGTACCAAATCTAGCGAATTTTAACTCAAATAGTTTATCATCTTCAGAGCTTAAAGTAGCTACCCAATCAGTGTGGCTATTAGTAGTATTAGAGGATCTAGAAATTAGTGTTGCAGTTATAATGTTATTCCAACCTACACCGCCACCTACACTTGTAATAAGTATAGACACCGTTGGCACTGGGGTTAGAGTACTGTCAGCTACTCGTAGTACATAAGTACTACCAACTTTTATATCCAACTCTGATGCGTTAACATTGATGGCTATTGGGTCACCAACATTTATAGCATTACTCGACACCGCGTATTGTTTAAAGTTAAAGTCGTTTACAGGAAATTCATTGGTCCCAGCCTCGCCAACAGTTTTACTCATAACCAATGTTGGTGCAGACCTAGGTGCTTTCTTTATAACCGTTACATGTTCTTCTAGTAGGTCACCATTGTGATTAGTCTCATAGTCTGCTATGGATTTAGCTGGTCCACCATTTTGAGGGTCGACAAATAGCTTTGTGTGCTTCGTTGGGTTACTAACGGCAGCGGTAGTACCAGCTTTTGCTCTTCTTACATTTATTTTCTTAGGCTCAGAATTACCTGTAGTATAAAATAAAAACTCATCTACAATATTTATACCCGTGATTAAGTGATCTTGATCAAACCCTAAAGCTTTTGGGTGTGTCCATACTAGGTATGCACAGTTAGTGGAATTGAAGGCTTCAGCCACTGTTCTATCGAAATAAATAGTACCACTACTCAGTTTCACTATTGTTGGTGGTGATGCGAATGCAGCGGTACCGTCAGCCTTAAACGCTTGTAACTGCATACCAATTCTATAATTGTTAGCGTTAGGTGTTTGGTCTTCAGTCAGTTGGCTCCAATCACTAGCGGCTAACTCCCCTGAAACGTCGTTGAAAGAACTTAAAGGTTCTGTTATAGCAAAATTATCTACAACAACATTCGATCCAACACCGTTAGATTTAACCTCTACTATAGCGTCTCTCCAATATCTAGTACCACTAAACAGACTAGTGTTGATAGTGCCATCCGAAGAGAATATGTCGAATTTAGGTGCAGCTAGTAGGAAGTAAGACTTGTCATTCTTTTCGTCGTTCACACTACCAATAGCTTTAACACCTGTAGCATCTAAACCAGTAAAAGCGGTATAAACCGCCGTGTTACCTTGTATATTCTGAACAGCACCAGCAGAACCACCTTCAGTAGTTCTGACCTGTATATTCATCGCGTCTCTGTATTCACCGTTAGGAACAAGTCTCTCGTCAAGATCTTTGTTCATTTTAGCAGCCGTGAACGTATGTTTAATCTCCGCCATTTATACTACTTTATAGGTTTACTAATACCTCTTAATACTTGAGTGAACTCTTCCATCTTAATATTAGAAAGTCTAATCTTAGCTTTCCTAGTTTCTGCAAACTTTTCTTTCTTAAATCTTTGTACTACATATTCTGGCATATTAGATCTTCCAGACACCAAGCTATACATAATGTGTTTATATATGGCTTCCTCACAGAACTTGTGAACTACCATCTCAGCGTCAGTGCCTAAACCATCGCTAATATATTTTAATATTATAGTTGCTCCAGCTAAGTCAGATCCAAAGTGAATATACCCAGTTGAGTTATCTATGTAGAACGTACCGTTTACCTGAGCGTGTTGAGGGTCTAATCCATATCTACGACCTTGAAAATCTTCATTTATTAAATCACCATCATCGTAGTCATAATCTATATTGTTAGCTTCTATAGTACCGAATCTACTACGAGTATCTGATGTGTGAGGGTCTGAAGCTGTGGCATCACTTTGACTGTCTAAACTACCACCATCATCAAAGACATAATCATCCCCACTTTGTTTTATAGGAAATGGGTTCGAAGTTTTACCAGTAGGATATAAAGGTTTCTCGATACCCTTAGAATCTACCCTAACTATCTTAGTGTAGTTAACGTAATCCTGTGGTAAAGGCATAACCAAAGTAGAAGGAACCTCCTGTTCAAAAGCTTTGTGAGAACGTAGAACATCGTATGATAATTCTTGAATAGCTCTCATGCCGTGGAACTGCACATCTGTCCTACTAACTTTAGTTAATATCTTATTCTCACCTACATATACAACCATAAAAGAACTTATAATATCATCTAGTGATACAAACTGGTAGTTACCTTTGTCTGCACCTTCGTAATAAGCCTTTTGTGTAATATCTAATAACCCCATAATTATTTATTTTCGATAGCCTCTTTCATGGCTTCATTTCTAAGTATAACTTCTGACAAGCCAGGTTTGTTAACAACAATCCCAGCTAGTTCAAGTATTTTATTTACTAATGTACTTTCTTCAGAGGCGTGTAATTCAAAATCAGTTCGTCCACTTCCGCTAGCATTATATAATGCTTTACCATTTATAACTACATAAGTCCAGTTAGGTTTAGCAGGTTTAGCTACATAATTACACACGACACCAGTGCTTATACTCGTAGGATATACTTGTATTGTTGTGTCGGAAGTTTTAACATACACAGGGTACTTAGTTGTTGGACTTAATTTACTAGAGTTTGTGTAATGGTTTAGTTTGTTTTGAGAAACCAATTGTACTTCTTTGTAACCACTATTATTTCTATTTGGCATAACAGTTACGTAGTGATCGTCAGTGATACTCGTTGACGCACTAATAGTTATAGTATTAGCATTACTACCTGTTTCCAATACTGTTATACTCCCTAGTAGAGCACCTGATGCTGTTAAGTAAACCTCATCGCCAATAGCTAGACCTAGTGCAGCTACTGTAGAATCAAATACTATATTAGCTGCAGAACTCACAGCTCCATTAACTTGAATCTCTTGAGCGCTATTATGGTGACTCAACTTCCCCATTTTATGGTATGTTGGTAATGCACCACTACCACCAGTGGACATGGTTACGAATTGAAAGAACTTTTCGTGTACATTTATCTTCTCCTGTATAGAATCTATCTCGTCTGCATAAACCGTATCGTTACCTGGTTTCTTCCGAAACGAGTCTAACTCATTGAAGTAGTTTTCAAATATATCGTTCTGAGCTTTATCAGCTAATAGGTTAAACTCCTGAGGGGTTATATAACCTCTCTGTTCCTTATTAGCTAAAGCTAAAACTTTCTGATAAACATTATCTATACTTACTGCCATCTTATTTTTATTTTATCTACTAAAACCCTTGTTACCATTGGGTTCTATTTTACAATATTATAGTTACATATTAAAGCGAGGAGTTAGTATAGGGTAAAAAAAATAGCCACCCGCAAGGATGGCTATAATTATAATGTTAAACTATGTTAATTCAATCTTTTCTCTATTGAGTTTAAAACTTCCATACCTTCGTCAGTCTTAAACCAAGCGGCTAGTGCTGAGTATGGGTGTTCATCAAATGGAACAGTCATTAATTTTCTACCTGTATTACCCCAAGTGAATGTTCTGTTGTCAGGTGACAAGGAGATAATACTAGCTTCAGTAGCTTTAATACCTACGTTACGTAAGTGTATATTATCATTATTCATCAACTCTAAGAACAACTCTGGATTGTTACGAGCAAATAGTAGTAAATCTCTTTTAAGCTCCTTAGAACTCATCCTAGACACTTCAGATCCGATCTCTGCTCTCATAACAGCTTCAGCTTGGTCGATGTCCATACTAACTGCTGCGTTCATAGCCTCAAGTTCTAACTGTATATCTTGAACTTCTTCTTTAGCTAGCTCTTCAGGTTTATCTTCAAAGTATAATTTATTTAGCATCGGGTGGTACAGTGATAATAACTTTTGTAATACTACTTTGTTTTTAGGTACTACTAATACCCCGTCTCTAAATATTATATGCTCAGGTCTTTTAACACCTTCCATCTCGTCTACAAATACAGTCTTCTGATTCGTAGTTAACATCATCTCTCTTTCGTAACCTTTCTCTTCGTCGAAGTAGTAAATATTCTTACACGACATTATTCGAGCTACTGGAGTACTTTCGTTTGATAAGAAATAAACTCTATCCTTATATTCCCAAGTATCAGATTTTTTTGTAGGTTTCTCAATAACAGCCTCAATCGTCTTGTTAGCTGCTTTAATTTCTGGTTCCACTACCTTAGTAGTTTTTGGTTTTGTTGCAATTTGCTTCTTAGCCATGATATAATAAAATAAAAATTAATAAAAAAAAGAAAGTTGAAGGGCCTAAACCCTCCAACATTCTAAATATAATTCACTATGCGTTAGTTTCTAATAAACAGAAATTATTAGCACCTTGAGTTACTAAACATCTTTCAGATAAGAAGTGCATTTCCATTGCATCTAAATCTGAAGTAGCTGCTCCAACTGAACCTGTAGTCCAAGTTTTGAAACGGCGATCTTCCATACCTGCAGCTCTGTAACGAACATGTAAGAATGGACGTCTGATGTTCTTACCCATAGCTTGGTCGTAAACCGAGCTAGTACCTGCAGGAACTATAATACCAGCAGTTCTATAAGCGTTAGCAGAACCAACATTACCTCTAGTAGATGAATCATTTAAGTATTTCCAGTCAGATTTGTAGAAGTCGTAAGAACCTCTTCTGAATCCAGAGAAACCTAAGTTCAAAGCCATATCGGCACTGTTATCAAATACACCGTAAGAATTACCTGCAGCTGTATTTATTTGACCACCTAACATATCATCGATCTGTAAAGACTGGTCTCTATTCAAGAACATCATGTTCTCTTCAATAGCACCTTGCTTGTCAAATTCCTTAAGAATAAGATCAAAATCATCTAATGTATTACTTGCTGCAAAACCATCAGCGACAATACCTCTTTCTCTAACGGCAGCAAACAACCCTTGAGTACCACCTAACTTACCAGCGATAAGCTCAGCGTTAGTAGAAACTTCAGACTCGATCATAGTCATTTCACAGTAATCAGCAAAACGAACTTTAGTATCACCTGCAGCTTTTAAATACCACATGTAACCTGATTGACCTCCTTCACCTGAAACTTCAACCCAGCCAATTTGAGATGCGTCAGAACCAGAAACTTCATACTTATCTTTTAAGATAGCCATGTTGTTTCCGTAAGACTTAAATTCAGGCTCAACAGCTTCAGCTCTACCAACAGAACCTTTAGCAGCAGCAGAACCATAAACGAATAAAGTTACAGCATCACTATTACCATTAGTACCAGTCACACCTAATGCTACATAAGCTGAAGTACCTACAAAAGGAACTAAGTGTACGTTATTGGCAGCTAAAGTAATAGCTCCACCTACGGCAGAAGTACCAGACGCTTGAGTCTCAATAGCAGAAACTACACATGCAGCGGTTTTATTGTTAGTAGCGTGAGATACTACAACTGTATCACCTACTCTAAGGCCATGTCCAGAAGGTAAAGCTACTTTACCATTAGCTACACCAGTACCAGAAGCAGCACCGGTTAAAGTACCTGCGTAAGATAAGTGTAAACGACCTTGTTCAGACCAAACCACTTGGTCAGAAGCGGAAGCTTCCTCAGCTCCAACTTGCTCTAAAAACCCAGATACAGTTCGGTTACCAAATACTTCAGCTTCTTTCTCCATAAGGTCTGGTAAGTATTGTTGTGCCCAGGTAGCATCAGAAGTACCTGTAAAATCTAAATAATTGCTAGCTAACGCTTGCTTGCCCGGAGCAGGAGTACCTACTGGGGCGCTTTGATTAATTGCCATGTTTTCTTAATTTAAAATTAGCGTTTATTTTTAATTCTAAGTTTGAAGTCTCTCGATGAATCACCTAGAACTTTATACTTAACTCCACCCACTTGCGCCTCGCCGTGAGTTTGTCTAGCTTCAGTATTAACGTTCTTACCTTTAGCTACAGTGTCTTTGATTGCATCTGCTTTTCCTTGCTCATAAAAATGTTGAGCAACAGCATCAGCATTCGCCGCTGTAAATAAAGACTTGTGATAACCCTTAGCATCACTCATTTGATTGTTCTTATCCAAAAACTTTTGGACAAAATTGTTGAGGTCACTCTGGTTCGTCTTAACGTCTTCAACGTTCTTAACATTAAACCTATACTTTTTATCTCCGACATTGTAATCAAAACCTTTGAACTTGTCATTGAATAAGTTATCAGTTTTCTGTTGAAAAACTCGTTTATTAGTTTCTGTCAGTCTCTGAGTCTCTTCAGATTCCTTATTGTAACGGTTGAAGAAATCCATAGCTTTCTGCTGCTCATTAGTGAGCTTACTTCCAGCTTTAATCTCTTCGTAATATTTAGACTTTTGCCCGTCTAAGTAGGCTCTCGCTTCGGCAACTTGCTCTTTCAAAGCGATTTTCTTTGATCTTATTGTACGCTCATCATCCATATCCTCGTCAAAACCATATTTGTCTTCCAACAAAAAGTTTCTTTCCTCAGCGGATAAATGAGATTTAGTTTTCTTGTAGTACTCGTCTAGAATTTCAGAGTCATCTAACTTAGTTAAATCTCTATTTAGATTTACGTAGTCGTTTAAATCCCCACCAGTATCTTCCATGAAGTCAACTAACTTTTGGATATTCTCCGGTAGTGGTTTCCCAGTAGCTTCTGCTTCTGCTATAGCTTCTTCAACTTGTTCTTCTACAGCTTCAACTTCTTCTTCAGCTACTTCTTCTAGTATTGGTGCTTCTGTTTCTTGTACTTCTCCTTCCGGCTGTACCTCTTCTTGTTCTTGTGAGGTTCCGGTGTCTTCATCGCTTCCCACCACTCCTGCTGGGTCAGCTTCTGTTTTTTCAGTTTCATTGGTTGGTGGTTTACTTAAATCTACTTTAACAACGCTATCATCTCCAGCGCTTTCAAACTTTGATTCGTCGATTGTGTTTTCGACAACTTGTTCTGTAGTCTCCTCAACTACGTTCTCTAATTCTTCTGCCATAATAAAATATTATAAAATTAAAAATCAGTGTATTAGAATTGATCTAACCCTACTCCACCTGTTACTATATCATTACCTGATGATTCAAACTTTTTAAGTGATTCACCCTGGTTTTTTCTATCTGCTAAATCTTTTTGATGTTGAGCTTGCCTGTCTACTCGAGAATCTTTCCTATCCTCTCTCATAGCCTCTTGCCTGTCCTTCAGCTCTCTCTCTCCAGATTGTAATCTAGAGTTTAACTCAAACTCTAACTGCATTAATTCTTTCTTAACTTGAGCCTCTTGCTGTAAGTATTGAATCTTCAACTGAGTTTTAGTTTGTTCTAACTGAGCATCAGACTGTGTCTTAGCTTGGTTCTTTTGAACCTCAGCTTGAGCAGCTGCTTGTTGAGCTTCCTGATTAGCCTGAGATTGAGCTTGAATATTTTGCTGTTGCATCTTCTGATCTCTCTCAAGCTTTTTCTTTCTCTTTATTTTAAGAAGTTGATTAGCTAGTTTAATATTTCTAACATCACGCAAATCAATCGCATCATCTAAGTCTATTAACTGTTGTGATAGTGCTATCTGAATATTATTCTCTAGTATTTGCTTCTCCTCGTCATCCGGCATTAATTCTATAAATATACCGAAGTCATACAAATGCAATTCCTTCATCTCTTCTAGCGTAGCTACATTATGAGCTCCTATGCTCTGTATGAATGCTTCTTTAGTAGGTGAATACTCTACAATATCTGAAATTCTTAAAGATAACGCCTCAGCAGATTCGGATGCTAATAATAACATTGCTTGTAGTATATGCCTAGTAGCTGTATTAGAGTTAGCTGCTGCTAACTTCTGTATACCAACTAAAGCGTTTTTATCAGGTGTTGACGCGTCTCTAGCTTCGTTAAGCCCGGTGACATCACGAATCATCTGCAGGTAGTAATTGTAAGTTTGTATTAAACTCTGAAGCTTGTTACTACCAGCTCCGTTCTGTATTTGTTGGATTGGTACTTTACCAGGATTCATATCCCCTTCAGAAGTAAATGATCTACCTATAACAGAACCTGTTTGGAAGAACATATTTAAAGCTTCTTGCGGAGAATAGTTTGTACCGTTACCCAGATCTATTTCAGCTAATCCATCAGCATCTAAATAGACTCCATCTGGAACCATGCGAGATAGAACTTGTTGAAGTTTTAAATGAGTCAATTGAATCATATCAGCAAACCCAGTTATTCTACTAACTATAGATTCTATCTTACCATTGTACATTCTAGGTGCAACGATACTATAGTTCATTTTGACTTTATCAAAGTTAGATTTGCTACGCAACATATTCTTAGCCATCTCCCACTTCAATAACTTATCAGTACCCAATACTAATACACCTTCGTACAAACACTCCATTACTCTTTCAAGCTTCGAGTAGTTGCCATCCATATCAGCTGGTGGATTGAAGGTGTCATCTTTCTCTATAACCTTACTCGCACCCGTTCCAGTTTCCTTTACTTTGTATGTATTATTCTTATGTGTTTTATAATTGAAATATAACACACTAATTTTATTCTTATCTCCATTATACTGATTAACCAATCTAGCAGAACTTTTAGATCCTTCTACTATATCGTAAATCTCCGACTCAGATAGGTTAGGGAATTCTTTAACCAATTCGTTGATTGGGATTTCTTTAACCTCCCCAACGTAATATATATCTTCAAAGTAAGGAGATTCAGTATATGAATAAACTAAATTAGCTGGATCTACATATTGTATTTTAGCTCCATCACTCCAATCAAATGTAGTCTTCGTAGCACCTATACCTATAGTAGTTAAGTCATACAAAGATCTCTTCTTGATAAGATCAAACTTACTACCTTCCATTAATACATTAATAGCTTGTTCTTCAGCTAACTCAACGGCTTGCTTATAATTTAGCTGCATGTGAAGAGCTAGTTCTTCCTCAGTATCTGGTAGAGTTTCTTTTTGGTTTTCGTAAATATCCATACCAAAACCTTCTTGAACCATATCGTTATACTCTTTAGACCTAATGTCTTTAAGCATAGATTCCATATACTCAGTTCTCTTGCTAACCCCATACGAGTCTTGAGAATAAGCCTTTACATCGTAAGTTCTTTGAGACATACCATTAACTACTATATCTACAAACTTAGGTACAATAGGTACAGGTTTCCAATCTAGGTTTAAGTAGCTTAAGTCACCATTTATAGATAACTCATTTTTATATTTTTGTATTGGTTGTTCTCCTCTAGCATACAACCGCAACTTGTGAAAATTGTTTATATTGTTATTATACTTAGACGTGGAACCAGAGAACCATTCATATTCAATAGCTCTAGCTACTTTCAACCCATACTCTTGGGTCATCTTTTCTAAATCACTAACTGCTTGTGAAGGGAAATTCCTTATCGCAGACTCTGCCATAACTTACTTTTTAATTATTGTTGAATTAAATCCGGTGTTAGTATACCTAGATATATTTATACCTAATGGTCGTTTCTCTACCTCTGGGTTTGGTCGGTACATGTGTCTGTTACAAGCCATGATAGCTAAACCAGAACTTATGGCAGCATCATACTTGGTTCTTTTATTTATATTAAATTTACTCCAATCGTTCAGCGTTTCATTGAAATATACAGTACCGTAAGTACCATCCTCTAAATGACCAACATGATCATTGATATACATTTCAATAGCTGCGGCATGAGCTTGTTTTATATCCTCACTAGAGTTCGGCATACCACCTACCTCTCTTTCGGTTACAGATAACTTGTTCCACAGCTTGTCGGGGCGGTTCATACTGAAACCTCTATAACCTCTTCTACGTAAATAGTACAATAGACGAGGTTTATTGTTCTCTGCGAGTATTGGCATCCCGTAGAACACAAGTGCCATTAGAACGTCCTCAAAGAAGATCTCAGCAGTTTGAGGTCTAGCCACATATTCTAAAAAGAATGTGTTAGCTGGAGCATCTTCCATACTGAACTTAGTTAATCCATGTAACGCTCCTTTAGAACCTTTACCATCAACAGTACCACTAATGTCGTAGCTATCACAACCAAACGCACCAACGTGCTCGTTTCCAGGGTATTTAACTCCATTCTTTAGTATAACGTTATTTTGCATCCCTCTACTAGGAACCCAACTTACTTTAAATCTACCATTTGGATCTGGGTTAAAGGTAACTCTAGTATCTTTAACTCCATTCTCCCATTGGAAATTCCCAGTGGTTAGTACTGAAGAGTTTCTGTTTCCTTCGTTGTAATCTATTTGTTCATATATCTTTATAAGATTAAACAAACTATTCTTTGTCTCATCTCTAAATGCGTGCTCTTCTGTTCTTGGGAATTGTCTGTAGAATTCGTTTAATCCGTCTTGATCATCCCTCAGACCATCAGCTTCATTCTCCCAGTAATCTACAACACCTATATCTATTAATTCACCGTGTGGTCCGTAAACATCATCACTTGGACTATCAAAGACTGGAACTCCGAACTGGTCAATAAATCCTTCATAGTTCCATTCCATTGGGATAAACAAAGAATATAAACCAGACTTTGTTTGTCCATTCCTATTTCGTCTAGTAACATCTGAGTCTCCATATAATTTCTTAAAGTTATCACCACCTTTGTCCAGTGCATTAGAAGTTGACCCCATCATACACTTACCAACTATTCTACCACCTAACCTCAAACAGGTTTTAGTAACTCTCCAGTTGTTAAGAATATTATCTGGTCTCTCCCACTTACCACTCTCGTCGTGTACTAATAGAGAAAGCTTTTCCCCATCGTAACTGTTATCACCAGTATTCTTCCAGTCAATGGTAGTGTCAAGACCTTCCATATCATCTTGCTCTTCGTGAACCCCCATTTTTCTACGGGTGAACTTTTTAGCTGGGATACGATAGGCTAGCTCTGACTTCGGACGATCCATACCATCTTGTATGGGTTTGAAAAAGAAAGGATAATTAATACTTATAGGTACTATCTTATCTGTAAACATCTTCTTCGCATCACCCCCACTTTTAGATAACACCCCAAATCTACTATCACTTGCTAAGGTAGCTAAATTAACGGTTTCAGCCGAACTCATAAAAGAAAAACCTGAACGTCTATTCTTTAAATAACACATACCATAGCAACGTTGATCAGCCTTACAGGCCTCCCAAAATATAAAGAAAAGCCTATTGGCTTCTCTAAAGTCTGGAGCTCCAACATCTATCTTGCTCCATTGCAGATACATATAGTAACTACCAGGAATCCAAGTCGGATTGCCATTGTTCATAAACCAGAAGCCATTATCTCTTCTCTTGAACTCTTCGTCTATGTATTTATAATGTAACTCTTTAAATTCTTTAGGGTAAGTATCCCAGTCAAACCTAGTTTTAATTTTATTGAAAGCTGAGTTAGGTTCAAACCTTCTCCACTTCTGTTCTTTCTTTGTTTTAGAACAACTAAAAACTTCTTTAGGTACTTTAGGTAAAGCTACTCTCAAACCTTGTATCTCAACTATCTCACCTATCTCACCGGTTTTAGATACGACTACAATATCACTTTCCTTGTCATAGCCATACTTCCATTTCTTGCCCTTATTCAATCTCTTGATAGTGGTAAGCTTGACTGGTTCTACTATTTTATAAAGTGTTTGTTCATACATTATTTACTCCTCCCTTCTGCGAACCCTTGGAACTTAGGTTTATTTAGATCTTGCTTTGACTTCTCTAGATCTTTAATAACTCTCTCCTCTTCCTCGATTCGGTTTAGTATTTCAAAAGCATCGAATATAGCTAGCTTCTTTGTAGCTGCAGCGTTCTTAAGCCTATCCGCTGATATATCGTCGTCGGAATCTACAATAGCTTCCTTAGCTACCTTGATTAGTTCTTCAACTGCTATGTGCCCAGCTTGGATTATACTCTTCTTCGTTTCCTTTATATTCATATTCTATATTAATAAATCTATTCATAACTCTATACAACCTCTCTCCTTCAACTACAAACTCGAACTCATCTCCGGGTGAAAATCCAACAAGCTGAGTAGGTAAGAATGTACCGTCGGAGTATTTGACTATACCGACTAAAGGTTGTTCAGGGTTTAATGAGAAGACATCTTTATTCTTTAATGGTTTTATGAAGGTGTAACCACTAATACATTCCCAAGCTACAGTCTTATACATGTATATCTGATCAGGTGAAGCTAGATACTCTCCCTCACTTAAGAAGCCTCTACTATTCTTCTCAACACCCTTAACGTTGTGCCACCTTCTAAATATGTTGTGGTGAACTATAACCTCTTGTCCTTCTTGTAAGTTATGTATATTATCAATAGGAGTAGAGACAACAATAGCTTTGCGGTTAATATATCCATGGTTAAATACTTCCGTGTTTAATATTAAGCTCTTACCATCCCCTACTTCTACAGAGTTATTATACCTTTCACCTAGAGGTCTTATTATATAATCATATAAAGGTTTCATTAGTACTCTAGATCGTATTCAACTGATATAGCCATATTCTTGTTAAAGTCTTTCCAAGGTATAACTATGTCTTCCTTTCTTATGTAAATAGAGTACTTGGTCTCTTCCTCTAGTATATCACATATCGTATGACCACCATAAACATTCTGACCAACGGAGTAATGCATAGCATCATTCTTATAGTCTTTACCTATAGTAATCTTTCTTATAACATTACTATCCATTAGTAGGGTAGTTAATTGTACCATCAGCTAAGTCTACGTCAAACGTACCGTACTCTTCGCTAAATGTATTTTGTAATTCAATAATCTTAGATTGTATGTTAGCTTGCTGGTGGATTAACTCATGCTTCTGAGCTTCCAGTGCACCCACCCGAAATTGAATAGCGTTGTTATCATTAACTACAGACTGTAAGTTCTTTAATTGCTCCTCAGTAATCTTCTCTGCTTTTGGTTTTAAATCAACCATTTTTTCTTTTGCCATAATTTAATTTAATTTACTTTTTTGTTTTCTCTAGTGAACGTCCTCCGAAGTAGGCTCCTATCACCGTTATTAATACTAATTGTAATAGATCAGTCCACTTAGCTTCTACGTTAAAAGATATAGCTCCAGCATCAATGAATATCATTAACACCGTTGATACAACTAGAAATATAAGTACTAGTGGTCTAACATTTTTAGATAACCAAGAGTCAGACTTCATATCAGCCTCCCATCTATTGGTCACCTGCTTTTGCATCTCTAACTCATGGTTAGATATTAATTGTTTAATCTTTTGCTGAGCAGCTAACTTCTCTTCCTTAGATGTAGTTAAGTTATCTAAAACCCCACCTACATTTTTGATTAGCTCTCCAGCTCCAGATGATAATACTTTTTGTAGTAATCCCATTATCTATCTTTATCTTTAATCATATCGTCTATAGATTTATTCATGACCTTATCCGTATATGATTTGTTATTATAGTAAGGATTTGTTATCGACGTAGGTATATCTTCCTCACCTAGTAGTATTCTATATATCCTACTTATAAGATGATTACATTTAAACGATGTTTTGTAAACTGTATACTTTATCGTTGTGCGATTCCTTTGCCTCCAAACATCTATCCACCCTGCTTTCCTCAACCTCTCCCACCGGTGTTTATCCCAAGTGTAAGCATATACTCCGTTGATGAAATCATCTCTAGTAAATCTGTTTAGACAATTCAAATATATCAACAACTCTAAGTCAGCATCTTTTATATCGTTAGCTTTGCACGCCCATTTCCGAACCAATCTATAGTACTTGAGGAAATGAGAGTCTTTGAGGTCTTGAGCTGTTATAGGTCTACCCATCGGCTAACACTATATCCCTAAGTTTAATAACTTTGTATAGCAAACCATCATAAGATATATCATGACCCGCATGCTGGTCGTACATAACCACTGAGCCTTCTTTGATTAACTCAGCTAAGTTACCTACAGAAACTACTTTAGCTTTCTTATACCTATTATCTGTATCTGTATCGTCGGTAAGTAGAAGACCACCTGAGGTTTTCTTCTCCTCTTTAATTGGCTCTACAACTATATAATCATTAACTGCCTTCATTTACTCTAATATTTGAGATTACACAATCAGCTGACATTATAGTTAAAGCTACAGATACTGCATTCTTTAAAGCTGTCTTAGTTACTAGTACTGGATCTACAATACCAGCTCGAACCATATCAACACATTCACCAGTCACAACGTTGATACCTGTGCCGATAGCACCATCGGTCGCTAACATGCTTAATCCAGCATTGTCTAGTATGGTGTTGTACGGAGCTTTAATGGCTTTGAGTAATACTTCTCCGGCTTGTCCGGAGAGAATTTTTTGAGAAGCATCAAGGAGGGCAACTCCACCCCCTGGGACGATCCCTTCTTTCAGCGCAGCCTTCGTAGCATAGATAGCATCTTCCACTCTATCTTTCTTTTCCTTAAGTTCCACCTTAGAATCAGCTCCAACCTTTACAACGCCTACACTACCTGACAAAGTAGCTAGCCTCTGTTCTAGCTTCTTCTTAATGAAACCGTTTTTCTCCTCAGAGATCTTAGCTTTAACTTCAACTATTCTCTCTAGTACAGCATTGCTAGTACCATCAAGAGTAATCGTAGTGTTCTTATCATCTGTTACAGAAAATTCAACCTCACCTAAGTGTTCAACTGTTATAAGGTCAAGATCATCTCCTAACTCTTCATTGATAACTGTAGAACCTGTTAAGATAGACAAATCCTCTATAGCGTCCATACGTGTAGGACCGAAACCAGGTGGGTCTACGATGTTTACTTTAATATTACCCTTAACCTTGTTCATTAACAATGCTGATTTAACCTGCTGTGCTACTGGAGCTACAATAAGTAATGAGCGGTTATTCTTTATAACATGTTCTAATATGTTCTGAATCTTGCGAATGTTGGGGATTTCAGAGGAAACAGTCAAAACGAGTGGGTTGTCTAACTCACATAAGTGTTTTTCTGTATTAGTGATGAAATGTGGAGAGGTTAAACCGCAATCTATTTGCGCGCCATCCACTACTTCTACGTAAGTATCCTCAGTTGGACTCTCTTCTAGCAAAACAACACCGTGTTTCCCTACTTTTTCGTAGGCTTCGGCAATAATTGCCCCTAATTCCTCATCATTATTGCAAGAAATAGCAGCAACAGCCTTAAGCATGTCACCTTCTACCTCTATAGCAGAGGAATCTAGGTATTCCATCACCTCTTCTAGGCACTGGTTCACTCCATCTTTAATTTTTCTGATTGAAACGTCTGCAGCGACGGCAGTACGTATAGAATCGATCAAGGCTTCTACTAAAACAGTAGCGGTAGTTGTACCGTCACCAGCCTCTTTCACTGTATTTCTAGCTGCTTCCTTAACTAAGGTAGCACCCATATTTTCAACCGGGTCAAATAAGACTACGCTTTCTGCAACGGTTACTCCGTCTTTTGTTATGACCGGTTTGCCTCTTCCATCTTCGTAAATAACGCATTTTCCCGATGCGCCCAATGTGGATTTCACGGCTTGCGCTAGCTTATTAACGCCAGCTATTACTCTATTCTCAGCTTCTCGGCCAAAGTTTAAGTCTTTGACCAATTCACTAGGTAAATTGTACTCCATAATGTATTGAATTGAATTTAATTAAATTGTATAATGCTTAAGAATCGAAGGTTTTAACTACTTTCGGTCCACCAATGAATTCCAGTTTCTTTCCAAAGTGTTCCACACTGCCATTGATAGCAGCCTCAGCTCCATCGAGAGTTTCTCTACGCGTGATGTCGACCCATTTGTCTGCGTCGTTTGGATTGTTGACTTCTGTTTGGTAGTACCCATTAGGTAGTTGTGTTATTCTCCAGTTCTTTTTATCAGCTAAGTGCTTCCACTCGTTGATCTTGTCTTCCGATACGTTCGGTTTTCCAGTATTAA
>MDTG01277788.1_pt1 | contig 26766 bp, 25 predicted proteins | sample 811421 | NCBI WGS metagenome assembly MDTG01 (sample SAMN05326645, study PRJNA326480) | marine metagenome | isolation source: seawater | place: Pacific Ocean: South East | collected 2011
GTACCTATTACATTAGTTTTGACTGCCTCCATAGGATAAAATTCACAAGATGGGACTTGTTTTAATGCGGCTGCATGAAAAATAAAGTCTACATTTTTAAGAGCTGGTTTGATTGAGTCTTTATCTCTAATGTCTCCAATGTAAAATTTAATTTTTTTTGATGAGTATTCTTTTCTCATGTCATCTTGTTTCTTTTCATCTCTAGAAAATATCCTTATTTCTCTGACAGGAGTTTTTAAAAATTGTTGTAAAACAGCATTACCAAATGAGCCAGTACCTCCAGTAATCAAGAGGATTTTATTTTTTAGCATTAACATTATAATAGTAGCAATTAAAAAATTATTTCTTAAATATATATATATCTAATCATACATTTATATTTTCATTTAAAACAGAATTAAAAAGAATTTTATTTTGCTTTAATGATTTATTATTTTGATTTAAATTTATCATATATTCAAATGTCTCTTTGCGTTTTTGAAGTAGCTTTTGACCATCTAACTCTGACCATTTTGTAATCATTTTAACCCATTTATCTTGATCTAAAGAAATTAGGTGTAAACCACCCATATTATTATCTAACCATGGTGTTTTATCACTAACCAAAACAGGTGTTCCTGCTTGCAAAGACTCAAAAATAACATGACCAAAATTTTCACCTAAGGTAGGAAAGACAAATAAATCATATTTTTTAAAAATACTCAGGACTTCTTTATGTAAGATTTCACCATGAATATCTATTTTAATGTTAGATGAAAGCCGTTGAATAATGACAAAACATTCTTGCCAATATTTAGAGTCACTTTTAGGACCGTAAATTGAAAATTCAATTTTAGTATTTATCTTGGTTAACACTTCTAACAAGAATTTAAGGTTTTTCATAGGTGATATGCGTGATAAAAAAATTAATCTTAAAGGTCCAGGTTTTCTGGACTTATAATTTTTTAAATTATTAATATTATTTGAAATAAATATATCAGAGGCTATATAAATATTGTTATTAAGTTTAGGAATTTTTTTTAATATGTCATGTTTTTCTAAATTACTAGATGCTTGAAAATTTAAATTTTGATAAAATTTTAAATAATTAAATATTTTTATGTAAAGAATTTTTTGAATTTTTTTTAATTTTAAAGCATTGTCAGAAAATTCACCTCGGGGTGCAACAATACATGGTTTATTTAATTTATTATTTAACTTATATATGAGAATAGGTAGTATTGTAAATTTGAATGAAAAAAAACTATTTAAGTAAAGTAAATCATATGGGGTTGTATTTAAAATTTTTTTTAAACTATTAAGATTTAAATTTTTTTCTGAAGAAAAATAGACTAACGCTTTACCAACTTTATTCCAATTATCATTTATTATATTTTTATATGTATAATATTCTCCAAAATCATGGTTTCTAGTGAAAATTTTAATTTCATACTCCTCGCCAAATTTTTCAACAAAATTTGATATTGATTTTATTGGACCTCCAGCTTTATATCCAGGAAGATAGTAGTCTGAGAAGCAAAAAATTATTTTTCTAGAGGATTTTTTTTTCATAAATTAAATTTCCCAAGGAGGAGAAAGATTAGATTTCTTAGAATGATTTTTTTGAATTATCAAATCTAAATATTTAGCACCAGAATTGGCCCCCAAACATTTTGCCCATTTGGAAATTTTATTTCTTTCTTTAATAGAAACCCTACCTAAATTATATTGATTTTGTAAATTGCTCTTTAGAGATTTTTGATTATTAGATAAGAAAACACCACCTACCCCACTTGCTTTAACAACCTCAGAGGATCCACATGCATCACTAGTAATAACTGGTGTGCCTACCATAAGTGCTTCTGACGTGACAGCACCCCATCCATCATGGCTGCTCGGTAAAACTAAACAATCAGCTTGAAATATGATTTTACTAACTTCAGACATTGGAAGTGTTCCTAACCATCTAACTTTTTGAGGGAGCTCCTTATCTGCTAATAATTTTAAACTTTGTTTTTTTGGTCCATCGCCAACTACCAATAAATCAATATCTTTTGATTTCAAGCTAGCAATTGAAGTAATTAATAAATCTATTTTTTTTCGATCAATTAATTGACCTACATATATAAAATGAAAATTATCATCTTCTATTTTCTTACTAAGTTTATTTGAATTTTTATTAAGATTTGGTTCCTTCAAAAAATATGCAAAAGAATAGACTTGGTTATTGTTCATTCCTTGTTCTACAATCCACCTCCTAGTATTATTGCCGATTGCAAGTACCCCTTCTAAAGATTTTTGCCAATATAAAAATAATATTCTGTATAATAATTTTTTAGCAATGCTTTTAAAACCTCGTTCATCTATTTTTTCAATCATAGTGAAATGTCTTAGGCCACGTCTTCTTATAATTTTTTGAGCCTCTCTTATGAAACCATTTTTACGAAGACCCTCGCAAAAATGAATTGAAGACTCAGGGGCTTTTTCAGCTATATTGACAGTATCAAATATATCTTTTGATAATATAAATTTAGCATTAACTAGATGAGCTTTATTCCAACCCTGAAATTTGCGCTCTTTTGATAATATTTCATTGGCAACAAATGTAACAGAATAACCCTGTTTAGTTAGAGCTTCAGCTAAAGATCCCATGTGAGGAGTCAACATTCGTTGCCAAAACCATATAGAATAATTGGATTTGTTCATTTTTTAAAAATAATGTGATTATAAAAAATAAAAAAATTAATATGAATTTTAATTATAATTTTTAAATATTGGCTAATTTTTAACATCGTATGACTTTTTAATTCTATAAAGTAGATTACTTAAACCTCCACGTTTTGTGTACCAATAAGTGCGTCTTATTCTATAGATTAGTCTTTTGATTTTACCAATAAATTTATATTTATCTGTGTAATTATACCTTTCACAAATTAATTTTTGCTCTTTAATGACATTTGAATCCATTCCTGCTGTTTTTTGACCCTCATACCTTCGAAATCCCCCTAAAGCAAAGGGTATGCGCATAAATGAATTTTCACCTTCATTTATTCCAAACTCAATTATCATTTGGTAATCCATAGTATTATATAAAATTACATCAAAACCAGAAAACCGACTGTGAACATCTTTATTCCAAAATAAAGATTGAGCATTTAAGTGGAAACCTTCATATTTGAAATGGTTAAGATTAAAATTGAATGCGTGATTGTAATCAAAAACATTATCTTCTACATCAAGTGATAACCAATCACCAAATACAATTTTTTTATCAGTGTTTTTTTTTAAAGAATTTACTACATTGTAAAATGCATTAGGTAAATATATATCATCTGAGTTGAGCCAACCATAAATTTCACCATCACATTTAGCAAAACCTTTGTTCAGTGCATCGCTTTGACCTGAGTCTTTTTCAGAAACCCAGTAAAAAATTTTATCTTCATATTTTTTTATAATATCAATTGTTTTATCAGTTGAACCTCCATCTATAATTATTAATTGATAGTTTGGATAATTTTGATTTAAAACTGATAATATACTTCTTTCAATAAATTTATCTTGATTAAAGCTCGGCATTACAATTGAGATTTTAGGATAATTCACATTTTTAATTTCATTCATTTTTTTTAATGATTTAAGATAATCACTTGAAAAATAAGTGGTATTCATAATTTTTTTTCTGTGCCTAAGGAGAACTTTATTTTTCTTAAAATTCTTTTTTTTATATCACCTAAATTTCTAACATATAATGTATTAGAATCTGTATCAATTTGATTGTCTAAGGATTCTAATTTGTAATTTTGCGGATTATATTTAAAGCTATCAAAGCCTTTGCTAGTTAGAAGCTTATGAATTTTACTATCTTCTATTCCGTACCTTCTACCGCCGCCATTTAATTCAATAATAATAGCGATTAAAGATGGGCAATTAATTAAATTTTTTGCTCCTTCAAGAACTTTCATCTCATAACCCTCTACATCAATTTTTATTATTGTTGGAAAAATACCTTTTAAAATTTCATCTAAGGTTGAGACATTTACCTCTATAGCAGGTAAGTTTTTTTCATCAATAGATAGCACGTGATTTATAGTATCTAAGTTTGAACTGAATTTAATAGATCCCTTTTTATCTGCTAATCCAATATTCATAGCGTTTATTTTTTTTTCTAAATCATTTATCTTAATATTTTTTTGTAACCAAGAAAAAGTTGAGGGTATGGGTTCAATTGAAATTACATCAACATCTTTAGATGAGGCTGCCAAAATAGAATATGATCCAATATTTGCTCCAATATCTATAAACAGATCTCCAGGCTTAAGTACATGTAGTAAAAATCCCATATCTTTATATTCACTCAATCCACTATATAAATTACCTGAAGCGCCAGTCATACCCCTTTTAGTAAAAAGATATGTACCATTAACAAATGGAAATAGATAAGAAACATTAAAAATTCTAGAAGCTATCTGATATCGCATAACTCTATATATAGCCTTAAATCGCCTATTTCTATTAAGCGGATGGTTCCAAACGAACTTAAATAAATTTAAAAGATTTATTAACATTTTGAATTAATTTAAAATAAGATCATAAAAAAAATTTTAGTACCTTTTTGGAAAACTTATATATTTTTTAATTGTTTTAACTATGATTTCTTCTGAATCTATTTCTTTTGGATAATATTTTTTCATAAACATTGATCTTTTTTTTGTATATGAATTTTTCCATTGAATAAAGTTATCTTTTGACGTGAGTCTTTTTTCTAAAAAGGAATCTAGATCTTCCTTTTTATATATATATTCAGCTGCATCTCCGTAAACTTTAAATGATTTTTCTTTATCAAAAAGTATTGATACGACTTGGGTATCATAAATCATACCCTCAATACCCATAGTGCTAAATTTAGTAATAAATAAATCAGCTAAATTTAATGCATGATCTGGAAGAGAGACACTTTTGATTAGATATATATTATCTGTATTATTATCAAAAAAATTTGAAAAAATTGATAAATCTACTGAATAATTAGGTTTAATCATCAAAGCAATATTTTGATTTTTTTTTGCAAACAAAGTTAAAGTATTTAGCATAAAATAAAGTTCTTCACTAGATAAGTAACCTAATAAGGTTGGACTAATATCTAAAAGAACATAAATATCATATTCTTTATATATGCCAATTTCTCTTTTTGAATTTTCTTTTGTAAAATAATTTAGATTTTCGAAATGACTTTTAAATCTACCAGCTCCCATTATAAAAATATTTTTTTCAGAAATGTTCATGTCTTCAATCATATATTTTTTTTCTATTTCATTTGGAGTAAATCTAATAAAATTATTAGACAAAAAATCATGGTGTTTAAAAGATGTAAATTTATTATATTGGCTAAGAGTTCTTAGACCAAGATCATAATCAAACTTTAGATAATTATCTTCAAGTACTTGTGATAAGATAGTTCCTTGTGTTAAAAATTTTGCAGCACAATATTTAATTGCAACGATATGGTCTTTATATTCTGCTGCAAACCTTTGAGATGCAGCTCTGTATCTATAATTTTCAGGACCACCAGTGCATAAATATAAATTTATTTTATCAAAAATAATATCATTAAGATCTATATCTTTATACACAAGTGATATTTTTTGATAAAATAAATCTTTAAGTTTTTTTGATTTACAGATTGTTAGAAGCCATTTGTAAAGACTTATAAGAATATCACTAAATTTCAAATAATATTCTAAAGAAATAGCATTATAATTTTTATTATTTATATTATTAGCCTCTTTAGGATTACCCCAAATAATATTTATAGGGGTAAATCCATTTTTTGAAAGGCTTGATTGGATAAATAGAACGTTTTGAATATTCTTTGGGGTACTGCCACATAATTGAAATAATATTATGGATTTTTTTTTTATATTAATTTTTTTAGAAGATATCCTGTTAAATAAAGATTTATATAAATAATAATTTGGTCTTAAAAAATCCTTTATTTTATTTTTATCTATAAAATTTTTATTTTTGTAGAATAATAATTTAAATCCCTTTGTATAAGATAGTTTAATAATTACTTTTGTTTGAAGTGTATTCTTTGAACCTATAATCATAGCATCTGTAATTTTATGCTCATCAATGATTGAAGATATACTATCTATAGTCAGAACTATGTCTTGTAAGATTTGATTATCTCCTCCTTCTAGGTGGTAAGTCCAAAATAAATCCTTGTCATTATAAAAACCCAATTTTGAAACGTAATTAAAATATAAATTAACTTTATCAATCATTTCTTTTACATTTTCGGTTACCTTTGTGAATGGAATTGGCTTTTGTAAGAATGAGAATTTATTTATAGGAGTAATATATTTGCTTCTTTCATAAACTTTGAAATCATCAGAGGCTAAAATTATATTATCATAATTTGATAAATTTAACTTAGCGATTTTATCAATATCTTCAAAATTAAGGCATACAAGGAGAAGATTTGCTTTTTTCATGTATAAATTATTTTAATTAAGTCTAAAATTATTTTTGCTATTTATAAGCTCATCAAAATTACCTTTTGCTACAACTTCCCCTTTGTTGAGCATATAAATAATATCACAATTCTTGACTGTGTTTAAACGATGAGCAATTAAGATTATAGTAATGTCTTTGGATATATTGTTGACAGCATCCATTACAGCTTTTTCAGTTTGATTATCCAATGAACTAGTTGCCTCATCTAAAATTAAAACCTGAGGATTATGATACAAAGCTCGAGCAATCCCTATCCTTTGTCTCTGTCCACCAGAAAGTCTGATACCTCGTTCGCCAATTTTTGTTTCATATTTTGATGTTAATTCTTCAATTACAAAACTATGTAAATTTGCAATTTTTGAAGCTTTTTTTACCATAGCATAATCAATATCTTTGGCCTCAACTCCAAAAGCAATATTTGCTGCAATACTATCATCAGCTAAATAAATATTTTGAGGAACATATCCAATTAAGCGTTGCCATGACCTTGTATTTAAGTTTGTAATAACCCTTCCATCAACTTCTAAAGTTCCTTTATTTGCTTCTAATAATCCTAAAATGATATCTACTGTTGTAGTTTTACCACTACCAGTGGCCCCAACCAGTCCTATAGTTGATTTGGATGGAACAGTTAAAGTTAAGTTTTTTAAAGCAGTTCTTGATGTATTTGGATAATTAAAATAAATATTTTTTAAAAAAATATTTTTATTAAAGGTAAAATCTACATGTTGGTATGAATCAACTTCTTTAAGGTTTTTAAAATCTAAATATAATTTGTTAAGAGAGGGGCTTATAAAAGTTAGCTGTGTAAATGAGCTATAAATTTGTTGAAGTGCTGGCATTAAACGATAGCCTGCAAATACATATAGTGCAACGATAGGTAAAGCTGAATTGAAGCTGCCAGTTTGTGACATCATATATAGTATTATCAAAAGGACACCACCAAAGGCTATGGCTTCTAAGATAAATCGAGGTAACTGAGATATAACTAACACTGAAGCTTGTGATTTAGCATAATTAATTGCCGAGTTTGAAAATTGTTTTGTATATATTTTTTCTAATCTATTAACTTTTACCTCTTTTATAGCACTAAATGCCTCCCCCACTATAATAAAACGCGATTGATTACTTTTTAAACGCTTTATCCCAATTTTGTTGACGTAATGTCTTACAAAATAAAATATTAAAGTATAGGCTCCTCCTAGTAAAAGACCAACTATGATTGTGAGTTGAGGGTCAACTATTAACAATAAAATTATTAGTGATAAAGTTATTGCGCCTTTTGCAATTAACTCTAGCAAAGGGTTCAAGCCATTCAAAACTACTTGTTGTACCTCTGACAAAATAGTCTTTCCTAGATCAGAGCTATTGCGATTTAAATACCAACTGTAAGGTTGATGTATATAGCCTTCAACTAATCTTTTACTTATACTAAATTCACGAAATTGAATAAATCTTACTTGGGCATAAGTTGTAAGAGACTTAAAAATAAGTGAAATAATCAACAATAAAAATACAAATACACCTAAAATAAAAAGAAATTGTTGATTATTTTCAACTCCAAATTTTGTTGAAGAAACATACATAGATTTTAAAAAAAAATTTGTCTCAACAATGCTAGGATTAGTCAAAACAGTCATAAAAGGTAAGATCGAGGCAATTCCAATCATATCTAGCAAAGCCATGATCAATATCATTATCAACAAAAGGAATGCTCGTTTCATTTCATGACTATTAAGTAAAAATAAAAACTGTTTCAATATTTGCATTAGTTTTATAGATTAACCATAATTCTTTGATGGTCCACTAATTGAATTAATCTGAGGTGTGAATTTAGGATAAAATAATAAATTAAATTATTAAATTCATATTTTTTCATTATAAAAGTTAGAATTATAAATATTTTTTTTCATATATGTTTAACTTTAAACAATTATTATTATAGAGGATTAATTTAATATTAATATACAAAGTATTATATAAAAATGTCAGTTCTAAATTGTTTTTCATATTTTTAAAAAGAGAAATATTGTGATAATTCTTCAATATCATAAAAAATAGTCAATTAGGTTGAGTCATATTAAAATCTTACAATTCTTTAATTTTTAAGAATATAATCTAAAAATTCAATTTGTTTTGACAAATTAATATGGCTATTACCAACAAAGATACCGTTCTCGTGTAAATAGTCAGCATTTTTAAGTTTTTGATGTATTTTATAATTAAAATATTTGATTACTTCATTTTTAACAAAGTTCCCAGTAACAATTGGTCTGCACTCTATTTTATTTTTTTTAAGTTTATCTATCAGATCTTTTTGTTTTATGTTTGAATTTTTTTTTATAATTAAAGAAAAACCAAACCAAGAACTATTTCCAATTTCAGATTGCATCAAATAATTTGGATTATTTTTAAAAAGGTTTTTAAATTTTTTAGCATTTAACCTTCTTTGTTTTAAAAAAGAAGGAAGTTTTTTTAATTGTTCAATTCCAATTGCGCCACTCATCTCAATTGGCCTGACGTTATAACCTGGTAAAATAAACCTAAACGACTCCTTAAACCAGTAATTGCTTTTCCTTGAGATAAGGTTTTCTTTTGGGAGGTCTCTAGTCCACCCGTGCGCTCTCAGTGAAAGCAAAATGTGATAAATTTCTTCACTATCAGTTGATACAATTCCACCTTCCATTGTAGTGATATGATGAGAGAAGTATGTTGAAAATGTCCCAACTATTCCAAAAGTACCTGCCTGTTTTCCTTTATATTCTGCGCCTAATGACTCACAATTATCTTCAAAAATAAAAATATTTTTATTTCTAATTAAATTATTAATAAAATCAAAATTATTTGGATTTCCTAACAAATTAACCACTACAATCATTTTAGTATTTTTTGAAATAGCAGATTGAAGCGCCGTTAAGTCATAATTTAATGTATTTAAATCAATATCAACAAATTTTAATTTAAGTCCATACTGTTGTAATGGAAAATATGTGGTAGACCATGATACGGCAGGAACGATAACCTCATCACCTTTTTTTAGCATTGGTTTTTTTGTATAAAAAAAAGAGGCAATAGATATTAAATTTGCTGCAGAACCCGAACTTACCATAACACAATATTTCCTACCTAAAAATTTTCCAAAATTTTTTTCAAATTTTAAAACATTTTTACCCATAGTATAATTATTTCCATCAATTATTGCCTTAATTGCTTTGATTTCTTTATTATTCCAGGTACTTGTTGCTAAGGGATATTTGTTCATTCGCTCACTTCACTTAAAAAAAACTCGTATGTTTTATTGATACCTTGTTTGAGAGAGGTTTTGTGATTCCATCCAAATTTTTTTAATCTACTAATATCTATTAGTTTTTGTTTAACACCAGAGGGTTTAGAAATATCATGTTTAAATTTTCCTTTATAGCCAATTACTTCAGCTATAGCTTTATAGTATTCATTAACAGTAAAATCAAAACCTAAACCAACATTAATATTAAAGGGCAAAGATTCAAATTTATTTATAGCAAAGTAAATAAAATCGGCAAAATCACCGGCATACATAAATTCTCTTCTGGTTAGTCCATCTCCCCAAATATCTACTGATTCATCGCTATTTTTTTTTGCATTATAAATTTTTAAAATTGCAGACGGCACCATATGAGATTTATTACTATCAAACTTGTCATATTTCCCATACAAATTACAAGGAATCACTGTTTTATATAAATAATTCTTATCCTCAAAACTGACATACTGACAGAGTTTAGAGCTAGTGACTTTTGCAAGAGCATAACCCTCATTAGAGGGTTCAAATTCACCTTGCAACAAAGACTCTTCAGAAATTGGATTTGTAACAACTTTTGGGTACATACAAGAACTACCCAAATTCATGAGTCTTTTAATTTTTTGATTTCTCGATGCTAAAATCAAATTTATACCCATTTGCATATTTTCATACATGAACTTTAAAGGATTTAATATATTTGCATTAATTCCACCAACAATACCAGCTGCATGAATGACTATGTCAGGTTTGTTTAATTCAATATATCTTTTAAGTTTTTCATAATCTAAAAGATTCAGATCTTTTGAGGTCGGTGAGAGTATTTCATATTTTTTAGAAAAAGAATGGGAAAGGATATTACGACCTACCATTCCACTTCCACCTGTTAGAAAAATTTTCATTTAAATTAAAAATCGCTGAATTTTTTAATTCTTTTTAAATCTTCATCAACCATTTCTTTAACCAGTTGTTCAAAAGTTATTTTAGGTGTCCATTTTAAATCTTGCTTAGCTTTAGAAGCGTCACCTAATAAATTTTCAACTTCAGTAGGTCTAAAATATCTTGGATCTATTTTTATAATATCCTTGCCATTATATGAACCAATTTCATCTAAACCCTCGCCTCTCCATTCAATACTTAAATCTAAATAATTTGAGGCATGCATGATAAAATCTCTAATTGAATATTGTTTTCCTGTGGCTATAACAAAATCATCTGGTAATTCTTGTTGTAAAATTAACCATTGAGCTTCAACAAAATCTTTGGCATGTCCCCAATCTCTTTTGGAATTTAAATTACCAAGATATAAACATTTTTGTTGACCATATTTTATCCTTGTCAATGCTTGTGTTATTTTTCGCGTAACAAAAGTTTCCCCTCTAACAGGAGACTCGTGATTAAATAAAATTCCATTACAAGCAAAGATACCGTATGCCTCTCTATAATTTACTGTTATCCAATATGCGTAAAGCTTAGCTGCTGCATATGGACTTCTTGGGTAAAATGGAGTTTTTTCATTTTGAGGAGAAATTTTAACATCTCCATATAATTCTGAAGTGGAAGCTTGGTAAAACTTTATTTTATTTTCAAGCTTTAAAATTCGAATAGTTTCAAGAATTCTTAAGGCACCAAGAGCATCTGAATTTGCAGTATACTCTGGAATTTCAAAAGACACAGCTACATGACTTTGAGCAGCCAAATTATATATTTCATCCGGTTGAACTTCTTGGATGATTCTTATTAATGAGGTTGAGTCTGTGAGATCACCATGATGAAGAATAAATTTTAAAGGTAAATCATGCGGGTCCTGAAATAAATGATCTATTCTATCGGTATTGATAAGAGAGGTTCTTCTTTTAATACCATGGACCTCATAGCCTTTTTGAAGTAAAAATTCTGAGAGGTAAGATCCATCTTGGCCAGTTACTCCAGTAATTAAAGCTTTTTTCATATAATATAAAGTAATAATAGATTGTTTTATTAACAATTCACTACAAATATATTTTTTTCTGTAAAAAAATGTTTGAATAAATTTATAAATTTAAAATTAATTAATATGAGAGCTAAATAATTTCATAAATTGTGTATTCGAAGTATCGATTTACTAATTTTGATTTAGACAAAACTTCTTCTAAAAATTTGTTTTTAGTATTTTTATCTAAAATTTCATTATTAATTAGAAATTTAAAACCAGAGGGCATTTGTAATATTTTTTGGTGTTGCTGCAATAAAGATATTGACGAAAATGGATCATCTACATAGTAAAACCAAAAATTACTAATTGAAAGCATTGGTTTTTTATCCGAATATATATAAAACCATCCTTTACCCCCCAAAATAATTATTTCTTCATCAGGCAGATTTCTTAAAAAATTAATAGAGTCAGAGTAAAGAGATAATGATGAAGTTTGACAAAATTGTGTCTTTATACAATCTGGATCCTTGTGTAATTTATATAATGGTAAATATAGAATAGTTATCAAACTATATGCTGCTATTATACAAATAGATATACTAAGGGTTGGGTTAAAAGTATGAAGATTGACTAGATAAAATAAAAATAATGGGACGACAAAGATAAGAAAGTGATAGTTTTTATCACTAGATGTAAAAAGCCAACTAGCTAATCCAAAATAAACAAATAGTAAAACAAAGGAATTCAATGAAATTGAAACTTTATTAATTTTATTTTTTAAAATATCTTTTAAAAAATTTAAAATTTCACTAGATGATTTAACGATTTGATTTGAAAGAATTATTATTGGAATGACCATAAGAGAACTTGTAAATAGCTGAAATGAAGTAGGACGAATAATAAATTTAGAAATTTTATAAAACAAAGAAGAAGAAGCAGTCATTGACTCGTGATACCATTTATTAAAATCTGTATTCAAGATAAGGTAATCATATATTGAAAAATTAAAAAAAGATGATAATGACCAAAAAGTAAACATTAAAATAAAAGCCCAAATAACAATTTTTTTTAAGTAAATAAATAAATTATGTTTACCACTTACTATTAGAGCTAATATATAGACTGGAAAAAAAACAATAGCATCAATTCTAGTTAATATGGCGCATATAAATAAAAAAAAAGAAAAGCTCTGAAATAAAAAACTTTCACGATACTTAGCAAGAATCCAAAAAGAAGTTAATAAAAAACCTGATTGGAAAAAAGATATACTAGCATTCGTTGGCTGGCCATAAAGAATACATAAAGATAATAAGGTACCCATAATTAGTTTCATAGGTTTCAAACGCTCAGATATTAAAATATAAAAAATTGGCAAATAAAAAACTAGCATAGTCAAAAATAATGAAAAATAAGATTGCCAATGCCCCCAACCAATCACATAGCCAATCATTTTTAAAAAAAAATAATATAGTGGTCCTTTATGATCAAAATATTCTTTATAGAGAATATAATTTTCATTTAAAAAATAAGATCCAGAATAATAGGTACCATAATCAGAACCCCACTCTATTAAAAGAGAAGACGACCAAATTGCTAAAACTAAAACTATTATGAAAAAAATGAATAAATTTAAAAATAGTCTTTTATTATCAATTATCAGTTTATAAATCATCTTAATGCTAATATTTATATTTATTGATCATCTAGTAAGATATTTTTATGTATTTAAAATTATCCTTTCATCACACTCATAAATAATTTTATAACCATTTTTTATATAAAAATCTTTTGCTGCTCCGTTTTTATATCCATTTATGGTTTTAACATAAATTTTTGTTATATTATGTTTATTTTTATAATACGTTTTAAGTTTTTTTAAAAGCATACTACCTATTCCTTTCTTACGATAATTCTTATCAATGACTATATAGTTTAATTCAATATAATTTTTTAAATTATTAAAATTTGGTTGACGTAAAAGAAATTTTAAAATGGAAATAATTTTTAAAATAGCAATCTTTGGCTTGTTGTAAATAAAATTATAGCTAGATTTAAAAAATAGAAATTTATTATTAAATACTAATTTTTTAAGTAAATTTTTAGAGTTTGATGCTAAAATAAATCCAATAACTTTCTCATTATCTTTTGCAATAATTGTTATATTTTTTTCTAATTTGCTAAATTGTTTTAAATAAACTAGTTCAATATAATTTTCTCCCAAATTAGAAATAAAGTCATCATGTAAATTATTAATAAGTAAATTTGATATAATTTTAGAATTTGCTACATCATTTTGAAGATCTAAAAGTTCTATATCCATTTTTGAAGCATAAGATCGATTGTTGTTAATATAGTACCTTGAGGAGACTCACCTATATTTGATGGGAGAATAGAAGAATCTAAAACATAGAGATTTTCATTACCCCATACTTGGCCATTTAAGTCAACTACACTGTTTTTTGGAGAGTCGCCCATTCGACATGCTGACATTCCATGTACACTCAATCCTATTAATTCTTTTTCATTACACTCTTCTAGAATAACTTGTAATTCAAATTTATTTTTAATTATATTTCTAGATTTAATTGGTAAGATTACTTCTTCAGCACCTGCATCTAAAAGAAGTTTTGCAAGAATTTCTATTCCTTTTTTAGTCTTAATGAATGATCGTTTATTCCATTTCCATAATCCAAAAGTTTGTCCAAATATGTTATGAATTGATGCTTTAACTTCTGGTTTTATTTGGACAGTATAAATACCAATATTACTAGAAATTTTCATATAATCTAAGAATTTACTAGGAAGTAAATGTGCTAAAGAGGATGCTAGATATGGTTTTTTATGATTTGATGACATCATCAAAATTCCATCATCCATATATTCTTGTACTTGATGAGTTAGAATAGTTCCATGCTCAGCCTCAATAGATGCTTTAAACTTAGCTAGTAATTTAAAATTGATATGAAATTGGAAAAATTTTCCAGCATTATTTGAGAGTTTCGATTTTTTTAAAATATTAGCAGACTCGGTAGCTCCTGCAGCAATAATAACTTTTTCAGCACATATAGATTTTTTTTGATTTTTATATTTGTAATGAACATCCCATTTTTGTTTTGATTTTTTTATTTTAAAAACAATCGCCTCTTTTAGAATAGTTAAAAGTGGATGATCTTTGAGATATAAAAAATCAACGGTATTTTTGGCATTTTCTGGGCAGCCAGATCCACATCGATTTGAATTCTTGCAATTATTTACTGACCTAGGTACCTGAACTACATTTATATTTTGATTTATAGCCTCTTGAGCAAGTATTTTTGAAGCATTATTACCATGTAAGTATGAAAGATGATCATTTGAAACACCAAACTCATTGTTAATTTTTTTCTCAGTAAAATTCCAATTAGAAGAATTATATACTGAACTGGGTAATAATTTAGACCATTTTTGTTGAATTTGCTTTGGCAAATTCCACATCAATGCACCATTAATGATAGATCCACCCCCGAAAACTTTAGCTGCTCCAAAAGGACAAGTAAATGGACCAAATAAAGGTACAACTCCTCCGTTCCAATAGTTTTTAAATAGAGATTTTGTAATTGAATCATCTTTTGAAAAAATGGAACCAGCCTCAATTAATAAAACTTTTTTACCCATATTTAAAATACGATTTACACAAAGGGCACCACCCACACCAGATCCAATTACAATTACATCAAAATTTAAATTAGATATCGTCATAATAAACCAATAGGAATATATTTACGCAAAGTTCATGAAATAATCGTAAACCTATAATTTTAGGAAGAAAGTTAACAATGCTCTGAGATAAAAAAGATGATGGAAATATCTGTAATATAATAAAATATGTTGAAAAAAAAAATCTTAAAGGAGTTGATAAATTAGAAATAAAAAAATCTATTTGATCTAATGTTTTATTTATTTTAGTAGAATCATCTAAATTATAGCTTCTAGAAATTTCTTTAAAATAGTTTAGCTTATTCAATCTTTTTAAAATTATGTTAATTTATTCTTAATTTCACTAAATATTTTATTCTTTATAAAATCCATCAAAAGTTTACTAAAACCAATCTTTAAAGTATTATCTAAACATTCAAAAAAATAATTAATTTGATCTTCTGAGGCAATTATTGAAGGAGAGATTTTTAGAGGAATTCCAAAATTTGAACCGTAAAAAGTTAATATATTGTAATTTTTGTATAAGTGGTAGATGACTGAAGCACAGATTAATTTAAATATTGCCTGATCATCTTTTAAAAAAGTAATTGGAAGAATTTTTGAAAAAAGCGTTGTAATTTGTTTTAAATTTTTAGAATTAAAAAATATTCCATGTAAACATCCTGAGCCTTTTGTCTCTAAAATAATATCAGGGTATTTTAATCTAATTGATTTTAGTTTTTGAGAAATTAATTTTCCATTTTTTTGACTTTTGTATTCATAATTATCCTCAATCATTATATTTATAGACTCAATTGCCGTTACTGCTTCCTCACCAAAACCATTAAATGTAGTACTATGGAGTGTAGCATCTTTAAGATTTCCATATGATTTGTTAAATATTTCATTAGTACAAATATATGCTGAGATTGACGACTTACCTCCCCCTAAGGATTTCGAGGTAGTTAAAATATCTGGAATAAGATTTGAATATTGTAAAAAATTAAATAACTTTCCCGTTTTGAACCATCCACAATATATTTCATCAAAAATTAGAACTATTCTATGTTTATCGCATAGCTCTCTTAATTCTTGTAAGAACTCTTCTGAGCAAGAATTTAGAGAACTTGCGCTAAATGGCTCAACTATTATTGCATATATGTTGATATTACCATTTTTTGAATGCTCTGTTATTTTATTTTTAACACTCTCTATAGAGTTATAGACGAAAAAATCATTCTTCAAAGTCTCTTGGAATTTGAAATAAGATGTTTCTATTGAATTAGTTATATTACTCGCAGCTATTGTTTTACCATGAAATGAAATGTTTGATGAAAGAACAAATTCTCTCTCACCCTTATGATATTTATAAGCAAGCTTGAGAGCCCCCTCAACTGCTTCCGCTCCTGAATTTTGAAAATAAGAATAATTTAGTTTTTCTGGTAGTAAATTAGATAAATTTGAACTTAGAGCTGCAATATGAGGAGAGAAATAATTTTTATGAACTTCCATTTTCTTTTTTTTGGAGTATTCATTTCTAACTTTTAAAATTCTTGGATGATTATGTCCATGATTTAAGACGCCTATTCCCCCAGTAAAATCTAAAATTTTTTTTCCATCTTTTGTATAAATATACATGCCTTCAGCCTTATCAACTAAATCTTGGCCAAAACCAAATGAATTAATTAATTCAACTTGAGAAAAATTCACATATTTTTTATATAAATCATAAATATTTTCTATACTTAAATTGTCAATATCATCTACAGAATATAATTTCTTCATTTAAATTTTTTTTTTATTTTTTCAAATTTCTGAAGGGCTCCAGATATGGTCATATCCATATCATAATAGGCATAATCTGCTAGTCTACCCCCGATATCGAATTTGGGAATTTTTAAAGCCATATTTTTATATTTACGATGAAGAAGTCTGTTTATGCTATCATTTATAGGATAATAGGGTTCATTAATTGAAGTTTTAGGATATTCATAAATTATTAAAGTTTTATTCTTAATATAATTACGATCAGTATGAAAATGTTTAGGTTCATGTATTCTTGTAAAATCATATTTTTTTTCAGGAAAATTAATTACTGATGTGCCCTGAAAGTCACTAAGATTAATAACTTTTTTTTTGAATGTTAAAGATCTCCACTTAAGCTCACCTAGTTCATAATCAAATAATTTATCTAAAGGTCCAGTATAAATTGTCATATATTTGACCTCATGTTTATTATTCAAATTATATGACTCATGAATTATTTTGATATTTTTGTTATCTAGTAAATTGTTAAATACACTTGTATAACCATCCTGAGGTATTCCTTGCCAAACGCAATTTTTAAAATAATCCTCATTATAATTAAATCTTAATGGTAACCTATTAAATATACTTGCAGGTAAATTTTTTGGAGAGTCATTCCATTGCTTTTCAGTATAATTTTTAATAAATGCAGAGTATAAATCTTCACCTATCTGCGATAGAGCCTTATCTTCAAAATTATTATATTCTTCTTTTTGAAATTTTTTCGTAATTTTTAAAATAAATTTTTCAGCTTCAGATGGAGAAAAGTTTTTATTGAAATATGAATTAATTGTTTCTAAATTTATTGGCATTTGGTAAATCTTATTTTCAAAGTTTGATAAAACTTGGTGTTTATAAGAATTAAAAGTAGTAAAATTATTAATATAGTCCCAAACTTTTTTATTAAAGGTATGAAAAATATGTGAACCATATTTATGGTACTCAATTTTTGTAGTTTTATCATACTCACTATAACAATTACCACCAATATGACTTCTCTTTTCAAGGATTGTCACTTTTTTCTTTAAAATTGATGCTATTCTTTCTGCCAAAACAGAACCATAAAATCCACTACCAACAATTAAAAAATCAGTTTTTATTTTTGACATATTGGGAAACTTTCATGTATGCATAAATCAAAATAGAAATAAGTGTTATTGATAAAACAATTAACATTGAATATAGCCTAATTATTACACCAATTTCTAGTCCTAAAGTATTGTTATATAAAAGGTAAATTTCTTGAAATAGTAGTTCAGTTACCCCTATTCCTGTTGGGGTAAATGGAAATAAATTACCAAATAAACTGATAGAAATTAATACCATGTTTATAAAAAAATCTAAATTCGACATTTCCAATATTAATAAAGTCATTGCAATTAAATTAAAGAAATGACCAAAAACAGCCAAAAAAAACATTTTTAAAAATTGATTGAATATTGTTCTTAAATTTTGGATCAATTTAATTATTGAATTCATAATAATATTACAAAAAACCAAAAAGGAAAATATTATTAAGAAGATTAAAAGTGTTAGATATTTTAAATCTAAAGAATAAAGATATTTAATTAACATCTCAGACTTTCCAGAATTTATTACCCAAATAAATATTATTATTGAATTTAATAATAAAAATGCCAATAAACCAATTAGACGATCATAAATAGAAATAATTAAAATATCTTTTTTTTGAACAAATTCATTTAATTTAGATGTGATATAAAATTTAATAATATCCTGAGCAAAGAATCCAGGTAAGAAAAATGATAAAAAATGCCCTAAGATTATTTGTAAAAAGGAGTAGAACATATTTGTTTGATATCCATGTATCTTGCACATAAAATTCCATCTTAATGCCAATAAAAATAATGATATAATTTTAAATAAAAAAAATAAAAAAAAATTATTATCAAGTGTAATTTGAAAATTAATCGAGTATAAATCCTCAGATTTTAATGAAAAAATAATAAATAAAATAACTATTGAAATTAAAAGATTAATTAATGCTTTTTTCATTCAATATTTTTAATTTAGTATTAAGAATTTTGATACAATTATCTTGATATTCTTTTTCTAAAAATTTTTCAAATTTTATTCTATACACTTTTTCATTGGGTAATTTGTTAATATTTAAATTTATATGATTAATAATATCTTCACATTGCGATTCCACTGATGTGTAATTTTGTTTTAATCTCAATCCCCATGAAAATCTATCTTTAAAAAAGTGTTTTTTAGCTTTTTTTGTAGATTTTATTACATCTTTGATATTTCTATCAACAACTATGAATATCGCATTTTTAAAAATTTTATTAAACAAACCTATTGCAAAAATATTTCTCCCATTTTTAGTCAGTATAGGTTTATTAGCTACTTTATGTATATTGGTAAAAAATTGAAGTAATGATTTTTCATCCAAGAGTTTTGGATCTTTAATAAGGTCATGATTTTTTCCAAAATATTTATCCCATATAGGGTAATTGTCGTTAACATCTAATAGCTCTCTAGAATGTCCATAATAATTAATTGGGGATGATAAATTTTTTTTTAATTTTATTATAAGTTTTGTGATAATTGTTGAAGAAAGGTAAAAAATATTATTTAAATTATTTAAACCATACACATCAATTTTTCTATTTAAAACTTGAGCAACAAAAGTACATCCACTTCTATGAGAACCTATAACAAAAACAATGGGTACATTGGTATTTAATTTTTTTTTTTATAAAAATTACCTCAATAAAATAAAATAATAAGTTTAATGGTAAAAATAAAAATCTAAAAAGTTCATAAATTAAAATACTGAATGCAGTGAAATTCTTTGATAAAAAAATTTTGTATAAATAAAAAATTTTTTTATTCATTATTATTTAAAATATGAATAATAATCCTTTAAATCCTTAAAAAGCGAAATACCAAATTTAAATAACTTTTTTAACGGCCATTTTATCTCCCCATGCATTCGTTTTGCATGTTTAACTTTTGTAAAAAAAATTTTTTTTGCATGAATAGACATAATAATATTGGGTGCAATGAACCTACTTGGATTAATTGTAAGAAAATCTCTCATAAAATTAGAATTTATTAGCCTATAGGGAATATTAGGATCGTTAATATTTTTTTTGAAAAATACTTTCAATAAAGTTCGTAATATGACTTTACTTAAAAATATTCTTAATAATGGATCATTTCTTTTGTATCTTTCACCTAAAATAATGTCATGATCATTTTTTTTTCGATTTTCCCAAATTTTGGAAAAATCAGATGAAAAAAACTGACCATCACTATCTGTTTGAAAAATAAATTTATAATCTTTTTCTGATGCATAAATATATCCATCACAAATAGTCTTACCATGACCCTGATTTTTTTGATCTAATAATATTAAGTTCTTTATAAGTTTTTTTTGTTTAAGAATTATTGACAGAGTATTATCTTTAGAGCCATCATTTATTAAAATTAAGTCAAATTTTTCTTGAGGTAATACTTTTGACCAATCTTTAATAACATTTTCTATTTCTATTTCTTCATTGTAAACAGGTATTATGATAGCTAATTCTTTTTTCATAAATATTTTTATCTTTTGATAAAGATTATAGGTAAATTTTTAAAATATTACCTTATTTTCTTCATAAATTTATTACCAAGTAGTTCTTCCACCATCCACAGAAACGATTGAACCATTTAAATAACTTGAAGCATTACTTAACATCCATATTAATGTTCCTTGATATTCATCGCTGCTAGCAAGTCTCTTTAATGGAATTTTAGGTCGTAATTTATTTAAAAAAACTTCTGGTTGCCCATTTTCAACTCCCCCTGGACACATAGCATTGCATCTAACATTTTTATCAGCCCAATATGTAGCAATATATCTTGTTAAGCCTATAATGCCGCTTTTTACAACAGAGTATGAAACAGGTTTTACAATTTGTTCATTATGCAAAATTCCATCTTCTTCATAAATACTTTGGTCTGGTGCAATAATTCCTAAATCTGAAGAAATATTAACTATCGATCCTCCATTCTTATTTTTTGAGATTATGTAACCAAAATATTTTGAGCATAAATATGCACCAGTTAGCCCAACTGCAATATCTTGATCCCACATCTTTAAGGGGTAATTCTCTAACCTGGAAAATTTACTTTTATTTTTATCTTCAACCTTAGGATTGTTAGCAGCATTGTTAATTAGGCAATCAATTTTTCCATATAATTTTAAAATTTTCTGAGATATAAGATCAATCTCACTTTCATTTGTAATATCTACAGAAAAGCCTTTACTGTTAATATTGTACTTATCATAGAGCTCATTAACTTGAGCATCTAGATTTTTTTGATTTAAATCTATTAATATTGGTATGCCTCCATAACATGCGACAGCCTCAGCATGTTTTCTTCCTAATAAACCAGATGCACCAGTGATAACTATAATTTTACCGTCTAATCTAAATATATCCTCTAAAATCAGAACACCCCTATTGTTTGGCCACCATCAACTACTAAAGTAGCACCTGTTATAAAACTTGCCCTATCTGAGCATAAAAAAACAGCTGAGTCAGCAATTTCTTTTGGTGATGCAAATCGATTCATTGGCACTGATGACTTAATAATTTTATCAACTTTTGCTTTATCTTGCTGTATTTTTTTGTGCCAAGATCCTCCCTTAAAGAATACATTACCTGGAGCAATAACATTTACTCTTATATTTTCGTTTGCTAATTTTCTAGCTAAATTCTTTGCCAATGCGATGATTGCTGCTTTGGCAGTTGAGTAATCTGAGGGTGCACCAAAGGCTTCTAAACCTGCAATGGATGATATGAATAATAAGCAACCTTTTGACTTTTTTAATACGGGAAGAAAAGTTCTAGCAGTTAACAATGCTGAATCAAAGTTAATCTTCCAAGTTTTTTCCCACTGGTCATGATCGGGTAATGCCTTTAGTACACTTTTACCATCCCCAACATTTACTACAACCACATCTAAAATTTTCCATTTCTTTATAATTAAATTTCTTAATTGAACTAATGACTCAGCATCAGTGCAATCACATTCAGAAACAAATGAATTGTTGGGTCCAAATTTTTTTTTAAGTTTTTTTTCAGATTTAAATAAATCACCAGAACCACGAGAGATTAAACATGTTTTTGAACCCTCATTCAAAAAACTCTCAGCAATAGATAAACCTATTCCTCTTGATGCACCAGTAATTAGAACTTTTTTTTTTCTAAGATTTAAGTCCATATTATTTTTTTACCCCAGAGCCAACTAACATTAATTCTCTTGACCATCGAAAAAATTTATTTTCAACTCTTACAGGAATTAATGGGCTTATTGCAGCACAAAAGAAATTTAAAATTGGATATTTCCAAACTATTGGAAGTTGTCTAAATTTGAAAACATTTATATCTGAAAAGCCAAACATTTTATAAGCATCTTCTAAAGCAATTTTTGTAAAAGGCGATTTATGAGTGAAGTCATCAAAGTATTTCTTATAATTAGACTCCCAATCAGGTACCATAGTTAATAATAGTCCTCCTGGCTTTAAAACTCTAAAAGCTTCTTCTAAATATTTTTCAGGTTTAGATAGATGCTCAATAAATGATTTACTAAAAACAACATCAAAAGTGTTGTTACTAAAAGGTAATTTTTCTTTTTCTACATCACATAGCTTTATTTTTAAATCATTATCAAAATGAAGTGACTCAGATGAAATATCAACACCCTCTACATCTAAATCTAGCTTTTTAAAATTATCTAAAAAATCACCTCTTCCGCACCCTGGTTCTAATAATTTCATCCCTTTCTTGAGTTCAAATAAATTAAATAAATAGCTACATAATTTCATAGGATATTCATTATAAGGATGAGATTTTTCATCATATACAACAGATAAATAATTTTTCATTTATAAAATCTCAACTATTTCCATTAAGTTACCCTCATTATCATGACAATACGCGACTTTAGCATTTTTTAAATCATTAAGAGCAGGATTATTAACAATACTTCCACCATTTTTTATAATTTGATCGCAAACTTTATCAATATTATCAACGCCAAAGGCTAAATGAGAGCATCCCAATAGGTTTGATTTTTGTTTAGTTATTTTTTTTTTTTCTGAGTGAGTATGATATTGCAGAAGTTCAATCTTATAACCATCAGGTGCCATTAATTTTACCCATTCTAGTTTTGTATTTTGCATTCCAACCACATTGTCAATAAAACTTCCTTCCTCAAATGATTGATCACTCTTGATAAAACCTAAAGAACAATAAAATTTTTCTACGTTCTTTATGTTTTGGACGACAATTCCAGTGTGTCTTACTTGATTTATCATATTGACTCCATAATTGACTCTTCTAAAACATCTAAACCCTCGATCAATGCATCATCTGTTATTGTTAAAGGAGGTCCTAATTTTATTGACTCTCTTCCAGTGTGAACAACTAGCAAGCCTTTTTCATAACATTTTTCAGCAATCAATGAGGGAGTAATTGTATCTACCTGATCTGTATTTTTATATTCAAATAAAATTGCAGATATTAATCCCTCTCCTAAAATATGACTAATTCGTCCGTTTGATTTTTCTTTTATAATATTAAGCTTGTCTTTTAAAATTTCACCCTTTCTTCTTGACTCTTCAATTAAATTAAGTTTTTCAATTTCTTCTATTACTGCTATTCCAATAGAGCAAGCCATTGGGTTAGCTGAATGAGTGCTACTCATATTACCAATCTCCGGTAGATCCATAATATCTTTTTTACCAACAACGCCTGAGAGTGGATAGCCATTGCCCATTCCTTTACCACAGCATATTAAATCTGGAGATACATCATAATGTTGAAAGCCAAAAGCTTTTCCTGTTCTTGCAAAGCCAGCTTGCATTTCATCAAAAGTAAAAATAATGTCATTTTCTTTACAAAAATTTTCTGCCTCCTTCACAAAATCTTTTGGATAAAAAATAGCTCCCCAACCTTGAAAAGATTCTAAGATCATGCCACATAGATCATTTTTAGGATCAACGCCTTTTTTTTTTAAAGTTTCAATATTTTTCAAAAAAAAAGCACTACCGGATTCATTGTCCATATCCCATGGATAAGGAAATGATAAATGATGAATATCTTTGTCTTGAAAGCCAATCCATTTTTTTTGCTTAATGTTCCCACTCATCATTTGAGCCCCCATTGTTCTACCATGCCAATTATTTTCAAGAGAAACTACACCTAATCTTCTTTTATTTTTAGATTGACCATACATTCTCATCAATTTTAATGCTGCATCAGTAGCCTCAGTTCCTGCAGACAGAAGAAAAGCTTTATCAAATCCACGGCCAGCAAATTCTATAAGTTTTTTTAAGTATTTCGATCTAATTTCATTACCATAAGCGTAACAACCTAGTATAGGTTTTTCTAACATATCTTTCATTGCTTTTGAAACCCGAGGATTTGAATGACCAATATTTGAAAAGAATATGGCTGATGTAAAATCTATAAATTTGTTTCCCCTAATATCATAAATATTAAAATCTTTAGCAGAGTCCCAAATTATAGGAATTTGTCCATGCATAGATCTTGACTCAAATAAATCTAAGCTTTCAAGAATTTCTTTTGTTCCCTCACAGGGAATAGATGTTTTAATAAGTCTATTTTTAGTAGAAACTCCAGGTACTTTTTTTGGTTCTCTATTAAATTGATATGAACTCATTGTATGTTATCTAAATAATTTTTTTGTTAAGTTTTTTGATCTTTTAGCTAAATATTCTAAGTAATCAAGGTCATCTATTGTATCTATTTCATACGCAGTTTTTGTAATAAAGGGAAGGATTTTTTTTCCATGAATTTCATGATTCTTTGAAATAAAGCTTGTAGAGAGAATGTCTATATATCCATTGGCTTGATAAGTGTCTGGATAGCTTTGCCTAGGAGAGTTAGGGTTAAATTCTTCACTATTCAAAAATGAAAGAGGTGTAAGTACATCATTATTGATTTCAAGAGTTTTATATGAAGATTCTGACATTTGATGTACTGATCTTAATGAAGTGAAAGTTTTATTTGCCTTAAAATAAGATATTGCTTCATCTAAAATAATAGGATCTCTGATAGGTGTTGTTGGTCGAAGATGAACTAAATACTCAGCATGTATATTAATTTTTTTGAATTCTTCAATTGAATGAGAGATAAAACTAAAGTCTGAGGAATTATCCTCTGAAATTTCAGCAGGTCTCAAAAAAGGAACCTCAGCACCAAATTTTATACCTATATTAGCATATTTTTCAGAGTCAGTTGATACAAAAACTCTATCAATTAATTTAGTTTTTTTTGCAGCTTTTATAGACCATTCCAATAAAGAATGGCCATGAAGCTCTATTATGTTTTTATCTTTAACTCCTTTAGAACCAGATCTTGCTGGAATAATTGCAATCACATTATTCATAAAGGTATTTTTTAATCCAATCTAACTGATTTTTAAATATTTTTGTGCCTTCATTATCTCGGTAAGCTTGAATAATAAACGGTCCCTTATAATCATACTTACAAAGTTCTTTAAAAAAATTTTTAAAATCTGCGTTCCCTTTTCCTAAAACTACAGAACCTCCATTATACATTCGATCTTTTATATGAATATCAGTGATACGGTTTCCATATGCAGCAAGTTCGTCTGCTAAATCGTAGCCTAAAGAGGCACTATTACCAATATCATAGTTTACTGTTATGCGATCTGACTGAAAGCGGTTTAAAAGATCTAAAAAAGGTTGAGGTTTTAAGTCTGTTTCAATACATAAGTTAATACAGTACTCTTCTATTAATTTAAGAAAAGGTGTTAAATTTTTTATAAAACGATCAATTGTTTTTTGGTTAATTAGTGACGATTGATCAACACATGGGATTATTATATCAGTTACACCTAAATCCTTTGCACTATCTAACAAAGTAAACATTATTCTTTGACTTATTTTAACTATATCTTCATTATTGGAATGTAACGGAGCCTCCATAAAATAGTCGGCACAAATAGTTTGAACATCAACACTTGTATCATTAATTACAGTTTTAATTTCTTGGACCCCACCTTTTTTAATCAATGGGTTTTCTTCTACGTCATTAAAATCTAAAATAAATTCTATTAAGTCTAAATTAAAACTTTTTGCAATTTTAAACTCCTCTTGCCACATTCCTATCGGAAAAGCTTGATACCTACCTTGATATTTAGGCAATAAACGACCTTGGATTACACCTAGTTTATTAATTATTATTTTTTCCAGTCTATGTGTTGTCTAAGATTTTCAGCGATTGGTTTTTCTGATTCATAAACTCGTTTAATACCATCACCCATTGCCAATTCAATCTTTCTTACAGCTCCAATTAACTGTTTGAAACCTGACGGCTCAACAGATGCTGATTGATCTGATCCATACAATGATCTATCTAATGTAATATGACGTTCTAAAGAGGTTATGCCCAATGCGGCTGCTGCATATGAAATAGCAAGGCCCACTTCATGCCCACTATATCCAACATTACATTTAAATTTATCTCTCAGTGTATTTATCATATTTAAGTTTGCATCCTCTTCTTTCATTGGGTAAGTGGAA
>MDTG01281337.1_pt1 | contig 26766 bp, 24 predicted proteins | sample 811421 | NCBI WGS metagenome assembly MDTG01 (sample SAMN05326645, study PRJNA326480) | marine metagenome | isolation source: seawater | place: Pacific Ocean: South East | collected 2011
AACACATTTATCTGAAATATCTAACTCTTTAAGAAAACTTCCATTACCACATCCATAGTCACAAACTAAATTATGTGTGTTTTTTTTTAAATTATTATACTTATTTATAACAACTTTAAGTTCTTCTGTAATGGAAGAACTTTGATAAAAGAAATCATGATAATTTTCAAATTCATACATAATTTTGAAATCTTCATTTGTGGGATAATTTGACAAGTAAATGGTTTTACAATCAATGCATTTAATATATTGAAAATTTTTATTATTAAAATATGTGTGAAATGGAAACTTATTGAAAGATTTTTTTTCTGAAAAACAAATTGGACATGCCATGTTTTTATATTCCCATTTCAGATAAATATTTATTTGAAATATATTTTACTTCAAATTTTTTTGCTCTTTCTTGAAGTCTATCTTTGTCAAAATTAATTTTTTGTATTTGATAAATAGCGTTTTTCATTGCAGTGTGATCATTTATAGGAACTAATAAACCATAATTATTTCCATCTAGTATTTCTTTAGGCCCATTATAACAATCAGTTGAAATAATTTTTAAGCCATGATTAAGGGCTTCAACTAATACATTTCCAAAACCTTCATAAATTGAAGACAATATAAAAATATCGGCTTTTCTATAAAAACTATCTACATCCCTAGTATAACCATGAAAATTTACAATTTTTTCTATATTTAAATAATAGCAATATTGTTTTAATTCTTCAAAAAGGGGCCCATCTCCTAAAATATCTACACTATATTTTTCAATATCATCTATAAGGCTGATAGACTTTAAAAGGAGTTTATGGTTTTTTTGTTTTTTTAAAGTTCCAACTGATAAAATATTAATTTTTTTATTATTGATATCTAATATTTTTGGAGAATTATGAATGATAGGATTATAAATTGTAATTAATTTGCTGTTTATATTAAAAAAAGATAAATCAGATAAATCTTTTTTAACACCCTTTGAAACACAGATAATTTTTTTTGCAAAAATATATGTAAGTGAGATTGATAATTTTAATATGATCTTTGGTACTTTAAAGTCTATATTCATTGATTTTGATAAATTTACATGTTCTGTAATATAATAATTATTAGACCTGCTACCTAGCAATGATGAAAAAAGAAATACTGAGTTCAGTGGCCACATCGCAGATATAAAATATGAATCACTATGTGATGAAAATATTTTAATTAATTTTGGAATAACAAACCTTATTCTATCTACTTCAAGATTAATAATATTTATTTTAGAATTTAAATCTTTAAGCATTTCGCCTTTCTTATTCATTAATATGAATGTCACTTTATGCTTTTTAATCCACTCATTTGCTAAATTGATGAAAACTTTTTCTGCTCCGCCACATCTAAGGTCTGGTATTATTAAAAAAATATTTTTAGTCAAAGTTTCTTATTAATTTTGAATAAATTTTTGTTAATTGAAATAATTTTATTACAATAACTCAGGTTCTTTTTTTTATGGCTAACGATAAAAACTGTCTTTGTTTTACTAAATTCCTGAATCATTTTAATAACTTCTTTTTCATTTTTAATATCAAGTGAGCTGGTAGGTTCATCAAAAACTAATATATCAGGTTCGAAATATAATGCTCTAGCTATAACTAATCTTTGAGCCTGTCCTACTGATAAATTAGATGATTTTTCAGAAATAATTGTATCCAACTTATTTGGTAAATTTTTAATAAATTCTTTTAAACCCAAAGAAGTCAATACTTTATCTATTTTATTTAAATTAATTTTTTCTTTCTTCTCACCAAAAGCTATATTCTCAGCTATTGAATTTTCAGTTAAATTATGAGACTGACCTACATATCCAATTTTAAACCGAAATTTTTTAATATCTTTTCCATTAATATATATATTGCCATTAGATGGCTCTAGAACTCCCATGATCAAAGAAAGCAGAGTGCTTTTTCCTGAACCACTAGGACCATAAATTCCAACAAAATCTTTTTTATTAATTATAAAATTTAAATTTTTGAATATTTCTTTTTTATTATATTTAAAATAAACATTTTTAAACTTTATATTATTAAATTTACTGTTTTTTGAACTTATTATTTTTTTAGTATCAAATACATTTTGATTGATATCAATAGCTACTCTTTCTAAAGCAGGTACACAAAAAAGAATTTGATTAATAGAAACAATCAATCTATTTAAAGATATAATTATTTTTAAGCTAGCTAGAGTAAATATTCCTAATATAGGTACGATATTCTCGAAACTATATCCTTCCAAATAGAAATAACAAAACATAATAAGTAAAAATAAAATTGCAATAAACTCAAGTAAAGTTCTAGGAATTTCATTCCATCTTTCTCTCAATTGATAGTAATAATTAGTTTTAATATTTGATGAGTCGTAAAGATCTAAAATATAATTCTTAATACCTATAAGTTTTGAAAATACCAAAGTATTTAATAAATCTACTATATGGGATCTTCTATTAGTGTCATAAGTCTTTCTCATTTCACCCCAATTAATAATTTTGGCTTTGTAGAAAATCTTATATATAAAAAAAATTATTAAAGATAAAAATATAAAAAAAGTGATAATTATTGGTTCTATATAAATTAAAATACTTAAAGCTGCAAAAAGAATTATAATTTCACTAAATGCGTTGCACATTTGTAAAATACCTCCCGAGGTCATACTTACATCAATTAATATTAATCTTTGTACATCTGCATTTTTAGATATTAAGTTTTTCCTTATTGGGTATTTTTGGTAATTTACTAGGATTCTTTTTGATAAACTACAGGATAGTTCAAATATAAATTTATGTTTTAAATATATTATGTAGGAGACAAAGATTGTTTTAATAAGAAATATAGATCCGAGAAAGATAATTGAGAAATAAATAAGATTTTCCTTATCCAAATTAAAATAACTAAACAAAGTATAAAAAATATTTCCATTGTTTTCAGATAAAATAGTTTTAAAAAATGGTAATAAAGATCCTATACTTATTACCTCTAGAACTAGAGTTAATGCAATTAGATAAACTAAAAGCCAAAATTTTTTTTTATTAAGACTATCTAAAATAGATAAGTATTTTTTTATTATTTTCATATTTTCTAGATATTTAAACTAGATATATTCTTATCGACCCAACTTTGGAACATAATAATATCCCAAATAAGATATTGGTCATAAGTATATCCAGATTTATATCTTTTCCAAAGAGAGTCAATTTCATCTACGTTAAATAAATTTTGATTTTTTAATTTTTTTTTATTAAGTATATCATCAATTTTTCTTATAGTGCTTTTATCATTTAGTAATTCATTAATTGGTATTAAAAAACCTTGTTTTGGTCTTTCTAAAAATTTTTTTGGAATATATTTATAAAGTATATTTTTAATAATTATTTTAGATTCTTTCTTACTTACCTTATATTTTATTGGAATTTTTCTAGCATATTCATATACCTTTTTGTTTAAAAAGGGCATTCTCGTTTCAAGTCCATAGTGCATAGAAGCCCTATCTACTTTTACTAATAAGTCTCCTGGTAAATAATTATTCAAATCATCAAACATTAAATCCTCAGTTTCAAAAATATTCTTTTTTGGAATAGTAAATTTTGTATCTTTTACAAATAAATTATTAATATCTTCCATACTAATGTGAGATGACAAAATTTGTGTTAGTGAACCAAGTGAGTCAGATTTGATCGATCTAAGCATGGTAATAATCTTTTGATCTAGATAATTCATTTTGACAAATCTTTTTTCATAAATTTTTAAAGAGTTTTTGATCATACTTATTAGGATTTTATTTTTATTATTAGAAAGTGAATATATAAAAGATTTAGCCAAACTAGGTATTAGTCTATAAATGTTCCAGAGTTTTTTGTTAAAAATATATCTATTATACCCACCAAATAGTTCATCTCCACCATCTCCAGTCAAACAAACTTTTATTTTTTTTGAAGCAAATTTACATAATAAAGTTGTCGGTAATTGAGATGAGTCGCTAAATGGCTCATGGTAAGCATCAAGCACATCATCAAAGATTTTAAAAAGATTTTTATTAGAAAGATATTGTTCATGATGCTTTGTTCCTAGATAATTTGAAATATCTTTGGCATATTCTGCTTCATTGAATTGCTTATTATTAAAACCAATAGTAAAAGTACTGATCTTTTTTTTTGAAACTTTATTCATCAAACTTGTTATTAAAGAACTATCTATTCCACCAGATAAAAATGAACCTATAGGGACGTCTGAAATTAATTGCTCTTCTACAGCTTCGAGCATCTTTTTTTCTAGAGATAAGGATATACTATCTAGGCTTTGATTTTTTAAAAAACTATTTGGTTTTTTTATAGAAAAATATTTTCTTTTATAGATTTTTTTTATTCTAGAAGTTAGAATTTTATATTTTAAAATTGTTCCAGGTTTAATTTTATAAACATTTTCTATTGATGTTTTTTCATGAGGTATGTAATTCTTAAAAAATAAATTAGTTGAATTAGTAAAATTTATATTTCTTTTTTCTAAAAGAAACGAGTTTAAACTACTTGACACAATAAAACAATTGTCTCTAATTTCATAATACATTGGTTTTTCACCAAAAATATCATTTATCATGTAAAACTCTTTATTTTTTAAATTAAATAAAAAAATTGAATACATTCCACTTATTATTTTTAATGTTTTATCAATGCCTAATAATTCAAAAGATTCTATTAAAGTCTCAGTATCAGAATGGCCTTTCCATTTTTTTTTTGGATATAAATTTAAGATTTCTTTTCTTAATTCAATATGATTGTAAATCTCTCCATTAAAAACCATCAAAAAATTTTTAGACGAAGAAAAAATTGGTTGGTTCCCTTTGCTCGTCAAATCTTGGATTGATAATCTAGCAAATAGAAAAGTAATGTTATTGCATTTTAAAATTTTTTGATTATCAGGGCCTCTATTTTCAATATAACTAAATAATTTATTAATATTTTTTTTTGAATTTAGAGATTTATTGTAAAATACGGTAAAACCACACATTTAATCTTAAGGTATAGATTAATTTAAAAAATAAGTAAAAATAAATTAATAAAACTTAATTCTTAATTCTATTGATTAAAAGATTGGGGTGATTGAGAAAAAGAAAGATTATTTTAATGAGAAAAATAGGGCTAAATAATAGTTTATTATCAATTTTTTTTTCATATAAATAACCATAATAAATAGCTTTATGCTGTGGTTTTTTTAAATTATTTGTAATGAAATTAAACATCTCCTCCGTTGATTTCATATTATTAAGATTATTATAAAAAAAGGTGTAACTTTTTTTTAATATAATAATTATTGAGTTTTGTCTTTGTAGTAAACTATAATTTGAAGATATAGAATTTTTTTGGTATCTAAGTTTGTATAAGTAAAAATTTATCTTTCCGATCGACGAAGAATCTATTTTAATTATATTACTTATGAAATCGTAATCTTGAGAGTATATAAACCTTTCATCATATCCTTTGACTTTATTGTATATATCTTTAGTAAACATAATTGATGGATGGGAAATAGAATTTCTATAATTATAAGAATTATAGAAAGAGTTTATTATTAAATAATTAATTTTTTTTTTTATTAATTTTCCCTGATCATTTATAACATCTACATTACTAAAAACGAGACTTTTATTTTTATTATTATTTAAGTAATTAACTAATTTAGATATTCTATTAATTTTAGATATATCATCGGAGTCTTGCCTCATGATATAATAACCTTTAGCTTTAGTAATACCTATATTCAGCGATTTAGTCAGACCTAAATTTTGATTATTTTTATAAAAAGAAATTTTTTTATATTTAGGATGTTTAATGAAATGGTTTTTTAATTTATCAAACTGATTTGAAGAGCTATTGTCAAATACAATAATTAATTCAAAATTAGAATAATCTTGATTTAAGATACTTTCAATTGAACTATATAAATAGTGATCTAACTTATGACAGCAAAGAATAGTACTTACAAGATTTTTCATTTTAAATATTTTAATGAAATCCAAAATGAAATTGAAAAGAAAATATAAACACCAAAAAAGCTACTAAAAAAATTGTTAGATGGAATAAATGGGAAAAAAATTGTAACTAATGATGTTAGAAAACCATAAGTAATAATATTATATTTATTAAATTTGTAATTTTTGTAAAAATCAATCCACATATAAGAAATTAATGAAAAAATAAATAAAAAACCTATTATTCCAGTTTCAGCTAAAACTTGAATAATAATATTATGAGGGTGAGTAGAACAACCATCTAAAAACTTAATAAATACTCTTCCTTCTATTCTAGCTGGATTACCAGTATTATCATACTGTAAAGCTTTATTATAATAATATTTATAATTATCATGATCGCAAAGTTCCCTGAATAATCTAGGCCCTACACCAAATATTTTATTTTGATTAAACATTTTCATTGAAGTTATATAATGAGACTCATGATGTTTTGAAAATAAAACTATGTCACCATTGTTATAAATTTGTTCAATAGTTTGGTTAAATATTCTTTTAGAAATTGAACTATTAATTGAGAAAAATAAAAATAAGAAAAAAATAAAAAAAATTAATAAATATTTATTAATAAAGATTTTTTTTCTGTATTCTTTTAAACCAATAAACAAAATAATATTTGAGAAAATAAATAGGACTAAAGCTGATCTTTGACCACTAATCATAACAATAAATAATGAAATTAAAAAAATGATAACTGTAAGGTTTTTAATTCTTTTTAAAAAATCTTTATTTGAAATTGAGAGAGTTTGAAGAATAGGGAAAAGATAAGCAACATATGTACCACTAATTTTTTCAGAAAAGAATATACCTGAGATTTGAGACTCTCCTAAATCATAATATAAATCAATTAATAGATGTATAATAGTTGATATAAATATTAGAAAAAAAGATAAAAATAAAACCACATACAATTTTTCTAAAATATTTTTTTTATTTTGTAATATCAAAAAATAAACACCTATAACAAAAAAAATGTATCTAAAATAAAATAATGTTGCCTTTAAAGATTCAGATGGCATGTCACTTAAAAAAGATCTAAATAACAAGTAAAAAAAATAAAATACAAATATCAATAAAAAATAATTAAGTTTTCTATTCGTAAATTTTTTTGTTATTGTATTAAATAATCCATAAATAGAAATTAGTATTATACTAATTCCTGATAAAAAAGGTCCTGTTATTAGAGAAACAGGAATTAAACAAAGAACATATGAAAAAAAATTTAAAAAGTTAAATTTATTCTTCAAAAATTTCATTTAAAAATATTAATAAACTCAATTATAAAAATTTGTATACCATTTTATAAAATTTTTTAACCCATTATCAATTTTAGTATTTGGTTTATAGCCTAATTCTTTTTTTGCTAAACTAATATCTGCATTAGTTTTAAGTATATCCCCAAGTTGCATGGGTAGATTTACTACTATTGCTTTTTTATTCGTGTATTTTTCAATTAAATTAAGAAAGTATTTTAAACTTACTGCTTTACCAAAGCCTAAATTATATATTTTACTTATTGAGGGTGCTTGAGGTGTTTTTTTTAAAGATAAATATATGCCATTTACGATGTCATCAATGTAGGTAAAGTCTCTCATATGGTTACCGTAATTATGAAGATATATAGGATCACCATTAATAATATTTTTTGTAAATTTAAATAAAGCCATATCTGGTCTGCCCCAAGGACCATATACTGTAAAAAATCTTAAACCTGTTGTTGGCAAATTATATATTTGACCCCATACATTCGCCATCAGCTCGTTAGTTTTTTTTGTAACAGCATAAAATTGGTTTTGGGAGTCTGTTTTATCTTTTTCACTAAAAGGTGTTTTCTTATTTAATCCATAAACTGAGCTTGTAGAAGCATAAATTAAATGCTTAATTTGATAATCTTTGCATAGATTTAAAATATTTAAAAAACCATTAATGTTATAATTTAAATATTTTTTTGGTTTTCTTATTGCGTCTCTAACACCAGCCTGCGCTGCCAAATTTACAACTTTAGTAATTTTATATTTCTTAAAAATAGTATCCATTTTTTTGAAATTTTGAATATCACATTTGTAAAAAATTAATTTTTTATTTGATATTCTTTTTAATTCTTTCAATCGAGAATTTTTTAATTTTACATCATAATAATGATTGATCATATCAACACCAATAATGTATTTATTTTTACTTAAAAGAAGCTTGGTCAAATGGAATCCAATGAATCCCGCACATCCAGTTACTAAAATAAATTCTTTGTCCTTAATTTTCATTTTTTATACATATTAAATAAGATCTATTTTTATTAGCTTCTATTATTTTATTAGAATAATTGTACTTAATACTCATTTTGTTAGCTGCTAAAACAAGACCTTTATATTGTTTATTATAGTCATCTACTATAATTACGTCATTTACTTTTTGTCTTTTCGCTACAAATCTAAACTCATTTAATACATCATAATATGTATGCGATCCATCTAGAAAAGCAAAATGAATTCTTTCTAATTGAAGGGTTTTTAAAATTTTTTTAGAAGTACCCTCACAAAATAAAATGTATTCATCTATTAATTTTTTCCATTTATTCAGCATTTGATATCTATTTTTTTTACCTTCAAAGTCTGAGACACTATTCCAATAAATTTCTTTATCTGAAGGAATAATATCTATTGAGGATATTGAGCCTTTAAAATTATCATCGCTTAGAGCTTTAGCCATACATATAGAAGAGAATCCTTTTGAAGTACCTGTTTCTAAAATAGATATATTTCTCTCTTTTGTAGACTGTAAATAATTTCTTAGGGTCGAATAAATTACTCTGCCATGGGCATAACAAAGTTCAGAATTTTTAATTGTTACTTGTGTTAATAAGGCTAAATCATCTAACCAATTTTTATCAATCTCAAATCCAACATGTTTTTCATATTTGATTACATTTTCATAATTTATAGATTTGGCATTTTCAAATAATTCTAAATAAACTTCCTTATTTGACATATTTTTTAAACCAAAAGGAGACTCTTTGATTCTTTCATAAGATATTTTCAAAGCCAAATAATGATATAAATGTTCTAGATGAATATTTGAAAAAACTAATTTTTTAATAATTTTTTTTAAATGATACATTTTTTATAAAATTCACATAACTCCTAGCTCCATAATCAATATCTAAAATTTCTGATTTGATATTTTTCTTAAAGCTAGGATATTGATCAAAAATTTTATTTATAGAATTAATTAACTCTTCATAATTGGGCTCTGGTGGGTTGTAATAGTCAATATAATTCATATTATAAATTGGATCAGAATTAACAACTATACCTCCATTAGCCTCAATAACTGTCTCCCCTATTCCGCCATTATTACAACATATAACAGGTAACCCACATGCCATAGCTTCTACTTGTGTGTTTCCGCATGGCTCAATCCAAGCTAAATGAACATAAACATGAGCAGTTCTATACCATTTAGGTAAATCCATAGGTTTTATTTCTCCAGCATAATAAATGTTTTTATCATTATTATTAGGGTCATTATTTTTTCCTAATACTATTAATTTATATTTGAATTTGCTTTGTTTATTTAAAATTCTAATCAGTTTTATTGTTTCTTTTAATCTTTTATGTCTTCTCCAGTGGGCTGAGGTTATTAAAACCCTATCATTATCTTTAAAACCTAATTTTTTAAAATAATTATCACCTTCTGGATTAAAAGTTTGTAGAGGAACTTTATTATGTATTACAATTTCAGGTAAATTAAAATTTCCAAAAAAATTATGAACCATTTTTTTTGAAAAATCACTTATATAAATTATTCCAACTGATTTTTTTATTGAGTCAATTATTTGATCGTTTAAAATTTTAGTTTCGCCTGCTACATTTTTATTGTCAAAATATATCCCATCAACTCTTATTACATAATTTTTTTTGTAAAAGTTTTTTTTATATACTGAAAAAAGAGCTATATCAAAAAAAGGCAAAAAAGGCGTTTTAACATTACATAAATTTTGCTTAATAATTGAGTCTTTTAAACGATTTAAGAATACTTTGGGACCAGCGTGGTAATATTTAAGTAATGGGTAATAATCAATAGCTAATTTCATATATTACTCAAGTTTTCTATAAAATCTTTGGACCAATTTATTGGGTCATATCTTCTTTTAAATTCAAATTGCGCGTTTGCTGATATCTGATTTCTCTTTTTTGGCGATAGAATTAATTCTTTAATAGATGAATACCACCCCTCTTTACTATGAGCTAAAAGTCCAAATTTAGGATTTCCCATTAACTCAAAGTTACTTGGCCAAAAATCTGCTATAACGGGTATACCTAATTGATGAAAAATAAAAGAACGTCCTGCATTAGATGTGACTTTAAATCTAATAATATAGTCATTTGTTCTTTTATTTTTTCCACCAGTAAGATTTTTTATTAGAATACTTATAGGATTTAAAAAGTTTTTAGGCTTATCTAAAAAAAAATTATTTGTACAAGGTACTATACCAATATCGAATTTAGATATTTCAGAAGAAAGACTTTTAAAATCCCAATTTATCTCTTTTATTGGAATATTTGGTCTACCTTTTGACCACGATCCAAGTTTTTTATCATATATCACAGTTAACAAAATATTAAATTCTTGATTAATCATTTCTAAAGCATCTTTAAGTGTATCCATTTCTTCAAGATGTTCTAAATTACCGTGGTAACCAATTATAATTCTGTTCTTATTAGTATGTTTTTTTTTCTTAAATCTTATTTTTTCTATTTGCGGGAATCTAATTATTGGTTTGTTAAATGATTTATAAAAATCTTTTTCTTCTAATGATCCTACAATTAAAAAATCTGCCTTATCAATTAAATTTTTGTTAGATATTCCTAAATTTGAGGGATGGACCAAGCCACATAAAACATTTTGATCGTTTATTTCTCTAATCTTTTTTAGATCTTTAATAGTTGAGTATTTACTTAAGATATAATGGCTAAATCCTTTTTTAATTTTATCTGATTTTGTTACTTTGATATTACACTTTGAAATCCAATAAGATAAATTATTAATATAAATTCTATTTGATCCTAAAAAATTTTTACCTCTTTCTAAGAAAAATATGTTCAATATAATTTTTTTAATTAATCAATTTATTTATTGACTCTAAATAATTTTTTCCTGTTATTTTAAAATCAAAATTGTTTTTCGTAATCTCTATAGCATTTTGTGAAAATTGATCATAGAACTTTATTATAGTATTTAAAGCAATAGCTGGATTATCATCAGTTATATAAATACCAGCTTTTTTATTATTAATCTCAATTAATTCAGGAATACCACCAGATTTAATAGTTAAAATTGGAAGTCCACAAGCCATTGCCTCTAGAATAACATTTGGAGAGCAGTCCTCCTCTGATGGAAACATAAATATTTTCGCTCCTTTGTAATAATTAGAAAGTTCAATCCTATCAGATATTTCACCAATATAAGTAACATTATTAAAATTTTTAATCTCTGAGCCACAAATAGGATCAAAAATTTGTTTACCAATCAAATAAAAATGAAATTCAGGATTATTTTTTAAGCATTCAGCCAACTCAAGAATTTTGTATAGACCTTTTTTCGGGGCTGGACTGGCACTAACATTTAGTATTGGCCATTTCGTTTTGAAGTCATGACGACTAGTCCTGTCATTGTTAAATATCGACAAATCAACTCCATTGTTAATAATTAATGATTTTTTAGGTGATAGCATTATAGATTTGCCAAAAATTGTATTGACTCCCTCTTCCCAAACTTTTTTAGAATATTCAGACTGATAAATGGTCATATCTGATAATTTATTAATTCTTTTTATAGTATTATCATAACCATAAACTTTGCCGATCATTTGGTACATACCATCTAATCTATGTAAAACTTTAGCATTAGGATTATTTTTAATAAGTAAACTTAAGTGTTTTTCATAACTTCTATTTGAATACATATGCCTTCTAAAAAAACCAATTTTATTAAGACTTATTAAATGACCAATTAATAAAAGAAATTTTTTTATTTTAGGGAATACCCATTTTATTATTTGATTTTTATGAATATTTTTTAAATTAATATCTCTATAAGTCCAATGAGATCCACCATTTATAACTATAATACAATCTAATCGAGGAATTTTTTTGTCAGCTAAACTATAAATATTAAATTTATCCAAATTAGATAAATAATTAAAAAGCAAAGGTGGAAAAGAATTACCAAGGTAAGTAGATACATTATTAATTCTATAATCTATATAAAGATTTTTTTTCATTATTTACTCATTATATCAGCTATCTCATTATAGATATTTTTTTTTATCTTATTTGTTATAACAAATGCTGAGACAGCTTGATGAAGATTCATACTTAATCCATTTGTAAATTTAAGTTTATTTTTTTTTGCTAATTTAAGAAAAAATGTTTGTTTAGGATTATAAATTACATCAAAAACCTTAGTTGATTTATTTAGTTTATGAAAAAAAGATGAATGAATTGGTGTTTGATTTTTTTTTGTAATTGAACCTAAGTCTGTACAATTTATTAAAAAATTTGGTTTTTCATTTAAATTATTAATCTGCGATAAATGAAATATATTACACTTAAATTTTTTTTTGAATTTCTTGAGCTTGCTCAAATTTCTTCCTAATACTGTGATATCTATTTTTTTTTTTACATATTTTCCAAGAAAAGAGACTAAAGTTAAAGCAGTCCCTCCTGTTCCAATAATGAAATATTTTTTTTTATATAAATTACCAAGTTTTTTTAAAGAAAAAATAGCACCCTCTCCATCAGTATTAGTTCCATATAACTGACCATTATTTCTATATATACAATTAATTGCGCCTATTGAACTTGAAGATTTATCAACATTTGACTTTAATAATTTAAAAATTTTTTCTTTATAGGGGTTTGTGATAGCCCCGCCCAAAAAATTTTCATTATCAGATAAAACTTTGATTAAGCTATTAAATTTATTAAGCTTAACATCAAGGGAATACATCTTAATTTTCATATTCTTATTTCTATAAACCCTATTCCATAGCTTAGGAGATCTAGCTCCTTTCGATGGATTTAGTCCAATTATTGCAACAAATTTTTCTTCTTGTTTAATACTTACTTTATTTAAAATTAAAGAGTTTAAGTCCAAATGATTAATTTATTTAATTTTTCTACCCATAGCTAAAGCAACTTTTCTAGATAATTTCATTAATTTATCAAAATCTTTAAAATTTATTGGTTGTAGTGGGTCTACAGCAGCATTTTCAGGATCAGGATGAACCTCTAACATTATTCCATCAGCCCCGGAGGCAATGCTAGCAGTTGTCATTGATGAAACCCAAGGTCTCCAAAAAGTTGCATGAGATGGATCGGTTATAATAGGTAAATGACTAACTTCTTTTAAAGCTGGAATAACTTGGAGATCTAGCAAAAACCTAGAGGTTTGTCTGTGAGTGTGTGGAACTGACATACCTCTTTCACATAGTATAAGTTTCGAGTTACCTTCGTATAAAATATATTCAGCAGCACCAAGCCAATCTCTAAGTGAAGAGCCATAGTGTCTTTTTAACAAGATTGGCTTACCTGTTTTTGCTACCTCGGTCAAGAAAGGATAGTTTTGCATATTTCTTGAGCCAATTTGCATTATGTCAGCGACATCAGCTATTAAATCAATATATTTTTCTTCCATCACTTCAGTAATGATACCTATTCCGGTCTCTTCTTTAGCTTTTTTCAACCACTTGATTCCTTTTTCTCTTGTCTCGGTATATTTTTCTCCTCTGTAAGGAAATGAAAGGGGTTTAAAAGCACCCCCTCTAAGAAACTGCGCACCTATTTTTTTCACATTAATGGCAGTTTTGATAATCATTTTTTCATTTTCAACCATATTTGGGCCAGCCATTATAGGTATTACCTTTCCTCCAAAGGTTACACCATTTACTTTAATTTTAGAGAAATGGTTTTCATTTTTTTTTGCGGCTAATGGAAATTTAGATTTTAAATCTTCAGTTGAGATATCTTTACCAGGGAATTTGTTTTCCATAAATAATCCTTATTAAATTACAAACCTAATTTATTAGAAATAGATTTATTATCAACTTTAATCCAAGATCTTTTCTCATTGCTTTTATAAAGAGCATGTATAATTTTTGTTGTTTCTAAGGCAGAATTGTTGTCTACAGGAGATATAGATAAATTATTATTCAAATTTTTGAAAAGAATATTAAAGAAATTTATATGACTTAATCCATATCCACTAGGAACATTCTCAGAATACTTTTTTGTAATTTCTTTAATATTTAGATTTTTTTTTACTAAATATAAACTTTTTATTTTATTAAGAGCTATCCCTGCTATCTCAAAGTAGCCTCCCTCTGCAACTACAGATAAAGAAGCCTCGATGTCTTTTGGTCTTGCGGCTGTTGTTGCCTCAAGAGTACCAGTTGAATTATTTTTAAAATTAAAAATAGCAGTCATAGTATCCTCAGCTTCTAATTTATTTAATGCATTTAGGCTATATGCGCATACTTCTTTAATCTGTCCGTTTATCATATTTAATATATCTATGTGATGAATACATTGTTGATTTAAAACACCACCATCATTTTTCCATGTACCATGCCAACCATCGTTATAATAAGATTGATAACGAGCCCATCTTAGTCTTACATTGGCTGTAACTATTTTTCCAAAATGACCCTTCTTTATAAGATTATTTACATAAACTACACTTGGATTAAATCGATTTTGAAAAATAGTGCTAAAAAGAATATTTTTTTTATTTGATAATTTAATCAGTCTTCTGCACTCATGAGGTGTCATTGCCATTGGTTTTTCAACAACAGTGTTTATTCCTCTTTTTAAACAATCCATACCTATTTGATAATGAGAACCGCTGGGAGTAAGAATAATTATTAGATTTGGAATTTCTTTCTTTATAGCCTGATTGTAGTCAAGGTAATAATTACAATTAAAGAAATTTGCAAATTCTTTAGCTTTGTTTAAATCTAAATCAACTACTCCAATTACTTTATTTTTATTAGAAAAAATTTTTTTTGAGATTAGTTTGTAGTGATGGGCAACCCTACCACAGCCAATTATCAAAATTTTCTGCATATTTAATTTTTAACTTTGCTTTTAGTATTTGATTTAATAGAGTATATGTCGCTTACTTCAAAATAATCTATATTACTATATCTCCAAGAGTCATTCAAAATTCTATCTATATCAATGATGGTTCCAAGCCCTGTTAAAAAAATAATTAATTTATCATCTTTTAGATTTTGAGGGATTAAATTCAAATAACTAAGCTGTTTTTTTGATCCTTTTGTTTTGTATACTTCATAAGATCTACGTTCGATTTTCGCAGCGACTAATGAATTAAAATTATTTTTTTTATATTTTGTTATCATTTTCAATAGAAGTTTATCATCTCTATTTGGATAGTCAGTTTGAACAATTAACACAAAACCTAAATTTTTTAAATTCTTTGAATTTTTTTTTATCGTATATTTTGCTACATCAAATATATCTGTGAAACTATTAGATAAAATTTTTGGCCTTAGAGTTGAATTAAATCCCTTATTAATAACATAATCATAAATTTTTTTATCATCAGTAGATACATATACCTTACTTAAATCTTTGATATCTCTTAAAGTATTAAGGGTATTATTAAGATCATTAAAGTTTTTTAAATCTTCTCCTTTCAATGGGATAATAGCAATACCTTTTAAATTCTTATTTTTTGTTTGTTTATTTTGGTAACTAAAAAAATTATTTTTATTTTCTAGTATTTTAATGATCGATTCAGCTCTTTCTGCATTCTGAGAGTGATTTATTCCATGCCAATGATAAACACTAGCTTCAGGTTGATATTGAATATAGTGTTTATTATCAATTAAAGTTTTTCCCCAAAGTCTATCTTCAACATTAGTAACTAACTCATCAAAAGGATATTTTTTCCATATACTTTTTAGAAAAGCGCTATTTGCATTATGAAAAAAAGGATCTTTTTTTTGAATAATTTTATCCAAACCAAATGTTGTCAATAAATCTCTTTTATCAAGCGCAGAGGAGTAAGAGTATGGCTCTTGTCTTCCATAAACAGCTTTAATTTTTTTATTGTTAATAAGAGGTTTAATAAGATTCTCTAACCAACGTTTATTTTTAGGAATGCAATGGGCGGATAAGCAAATTATAATTTCTCCCCTTGATAATTTCACTCCTTGATTAATCGCCTTGCCAGGAAAAAATTTTTTAATTTTTGAGACTTTGACTTTATATTTATTAATTTTTTTAAGAGTATTATCTTTCGAATAATTATCTATTATAATTATTTCTATATTTTTATAACTTTGGAAATAGATAGATTCTATACAAGACTCAATCCAATCTTCTTCATTTTTAGTTCTAATTATTATAGAAACTAGGTTTTTTTGATTAAGATTAATATTTTTCAATTTTATTCTCGATAATTAAGTTAGCTAATTTCAAATCTTTTGCATCATGTATATCAATAGATGAAAGATCATTTTTATTGATAATTATATCAACTTTTTTACCCAACCTTATTCCTTTTCTCCAAAAATGAGATTTAGTAATTGAAAAAAGGCCAGTATCTTCTCTATAAATTTTATTTCTTATCTGACGGGAAGAATATTCTTTCATCCATGGCTTTAATCTTTTCCATTTATTATTATGGTTTTTCTCCCAATAGTTTTTATGAGTTTCATATCCAACAAAAATACTATCTAAATTTTTGTTTTTTTTCATTTTATTGATCGCATATTTTGGCCAAGATTTATTTCTGAAAATATCTGTAGGTGATAAGAATATACAAAAGTCAAATTTAATCTGACTTATTTTTTCATATTTTAATAAAGCATGTCTCAAAGTATCCTCAGTAGTAGCTAAGTCTGAGGCAAGTTTTTTAGGTCTTAAAAAAGGCACTAGCGCTCCAGATTGAATAGCTATTTCAGCTATTTTTTTTGAGTCAGTGGTAACTAAAACAACATCTATCTGTTTAACTGATTTGGCAAATTTAATAGTTCTAGATATTAAATATTCATTATTTATTTTAAGAATATTTTTATTTTTTAAACCTTTTGAACCTCCTCTAGCAGGAATGATGCAAATAGTTTTTATTTTTTTCATAATTATCTAACTTTTGTTGTATTTATAAAAAAGAACTTGGTCAAATTTCTCTCCATTAATAATTACTTTTTTTTTAATTTTTTTTTCAATAAAATCTAAAGATCTATAAACTTGCATAGCAGCAATATTATCAATAATACATTCAAATTCCATTTTTTTAAAATTCAAAAAATTGAATATAAAACTTTCAGCAAGTTTAGTTGCTTCTTTTCCAATGCCTACACCATGATATTTTTTATTACCAATCATAATTCCAAATTTTGATGATAAATTATTAAAATTTAAAGGACCTATTCTTAGATTACCAATATGTTTTGAATTTTTGTTGTAAATAATTTTAAAAAAAAAATCTTTGTGAGATTTCATACTAGCTAAGAAAACTCTTATATCTTTTTTTTTATTTTTATTGGATTTTATAATAAATTTGGAAATATTTTTGTCATTCATCCAATTTAAATACTCATTTGAAGGATCTAAAGATTTAAATGGCCTTAAACAAATTCTTTTTGATTTTATTTCAATATTCATTTGACTATAAATCTATATATTTTTTTTCTGAAAGTTTTTTATTACCAATAATATGATCATAAAAATTAATATAATTTAGATTTTTGTTATAATTAACTTCAGAAATTACTTTATTAAACATTGATTTAAAATCATTAAAATTATCAACAACTGTATCTTTTTCGAATTTATTAATAATAGATTTAAAATAATGACAATAAGATAATGAAATTATTTTCTTGTTTAAAAGATAAGCGTCTAAAATAGAGGTGCCTATTGTTCCAATAACAATATCAGCATTATAAACAAGGTTAAAAGACATTTCTTCTAATTCACTATATCTGAAATTATATTTAAGAAAATCTTTTGTCTTTTTAGAGGGGTGTTTACATACAATTATTTCAATATTTTTTATTTTAGATAAATAATCTGCTACCTCATTTAATAAATTTAAATTTACCCAAGGAATAAATTTTCCATTATGATTTTGGCCATTTTTATCTTCAAAGAAAATAACTTGTATTTTTGAATTATCATTAGCTGGTTTTAAATTAAAATTATCTTTTAAATAATTTATCCAATAATAAGAATATCTTAGCGAACCTAAGCAATTTATTTCTTTTACTCCATCTATTTTTAGAATTTTTTTATCATTATTATTACATAAGACTATCTTATCAATAATTTTTGATGGTTTGAAAACAGGGAATACTACTGAGTCTAAATTTTCATCAATATAGCCCTCGTGAAGATGCAATCCGTGCGGAAGTGAAATTATATTAAAATTCAAGATTCTTTTTAAATATTTCAAAAATTTATAACTAAAAGAAATATCTACAAATATCTTTTTAGGTCTAAAGCTTATTAAAAAAAAATAAAATTTTATTTTAATAATTAAATAAAATAATTTTTGAAGATAATAACTCATTTTACTATAAATGAATTTAGGTAAAGTTTTTAAAATTAATTTATCTAATTTATAAAATAAATTTAATAATTTAAGATTTTTTGATTTAAATTTTAATTTATTGATTATTTTTAATCTTGGATCATTTTTTAAATTTTTTAAACTTGCATCTAACCCAATGAATATGAAATAAATATTTAATTTTTCATTAGAAAATTTTAATTGAGCCACAGGTAAAAAATGATCTAAATCAGATAACCTGTTTATGGTATAAAAATTACTTTTCAAATTTTATTGTTTTATCATTTAGATAGTAAATATTGTCAGAAATATCAAAATATTCTTTTTGATGTGTTATTATAAAAATTGTTGATTTAACTTTTAAAGATCTAATTATTTCTAATATTTTATTAATATTTTTTATATCAAGTGAGCTAGTAAATTCGTCTAAAATCAATAGATCTGGCTGAGCTATAATTTCTCTAATTAAACATATTCTTTGTTTTTCACCATTGGATAAATTTGATACTGATTCATCAATTTTCATATTGAAATTAGTAAATCCATCATTGCCTAAATTATTCAATCCAAATAATTCAAGATATTTTGTTAGTTCATTATCAGATATTTGATTATTTCTGAGTGTTAAATTTTCTTTTAAAGTTAAATTATATATAGAGCTATCTTGACTTATATAACCAACTTTTTTCCAAAAAGTATCCAAATCATAATTAAGTAGATCAATATCATTTAATAAAATATTTCCATTATTAGGTTTGATTAATCCTAACATTATATTTGATAAAGTAGTTTTGCCAGTACCAGAAGGGCCAAATAAAGTCGTTATATTATTAACCTTAATTTCTAAGTTTGCATTTTCAATTATATTTTGATTTTTATTGAATCCAAAACTAATATTATTAATTTTCAAATTATTAAATTTTTGAAATTTCTGACTCCCTAAATTAGTTTTAGAAAATTCAAATTCATTTATAAGATCTTTACAATATTTTACAGATACTAAATCTTTATAGTATTCTTGAAGTAAACTAATTAGGCTTAGTGATTTTTGTATTAGTCTTGCTAATATAATATAAATAACAAGTATTATTTCGAAAGAAATATTTAGAATAGTGTTTGAAATTAAAAAAATAATAGATAGATTTAATACTACAATTGGTTCAATTAATAACTTTGTTCCTCTGTTCATTAAAACAAACTTAATAGTATAAGATTTAATATTTTCAAAAACATTAAGCATCTGATTATAAAATTTTTTATAAACCATAGAAATTTTTAAATATTTTATGTTAATTGTAGTTCTATCGATCAATTGAAATAAATTTCTATTTTCATTAGCTAAGTTATCAGCTAACTTTTTTGAAAGCCTAAATGTAAATACAAAAAATAAGATAACGATAAAACTTACAGCTAATGAAACTAATAAAACTTTGGATGAAATAAAAAAAAGTAATGAGATCAAAGTTATAATAATTAGAATATTTTCTAATAAATTAAATTGTACCTGCATAGCGCTTTGAGCTAAATCAGATTGCATAGAAATAGAATTTGAAATCTTACTTTTTTTATCTACGAGATTTAAATAATCAGATTTGAAATATTTTTTAAATATAGTCTTTCTAAAATTATTCATAAATTCAAGAGTGCTGAAAGTACAAAAAAATTTATAAAGGATTAAAAAAATAGCTTTAAATAAAATTATTAAACAAAAAATTGTAATTATAGAGGTTTTATTTATTTTAAAATCAAAATAGTATAATAGTTCATATAGATAATTAAAAAATTCGTTATCATTATTGGTTTTTAAATCAAATAGCACATTAATAAGAGGGAAAATAAGACTTAAGCCTACAAACTCAAAAAGACTGGCTATAACTAATAATAGAAATAAGAGAGTTTTATATTTAACATTTTTTAAAATATAAAAATGCAAATTTTCTTTTCTTACCAAATGGTTCTCCCACCATCAATAACTAAATTAGCACCATTCATATAAGAAGAAGCATCAGAACACAAAAACTGTATTGCCGATTTATACTCATTAACGTTTGCCATTCTATTCATCGGTATTAATTTATTTATTTTATTTAAAAATTCTTTTGGTTGGTTGTTTTTAATTCCACCGGGTGATAAAGCATTGCATCTTATTCCCTTACTAGCCCAATAAGTAGCTAAATATTTTGTCAAACCTATAATTCCATGTTTTGATACAGAATATGAAATTGGTTTATTTTTATTCGATAATTTAGATTTATATAATCTTTGATCAGGGCTTATTATACCCAAATCAGAGGAAATATTAACTATTACACCATTCTTTTTTTTAGCAAAATGACTTCCAAATATTTTAGAACAAACAAAGGTTCCTGTTAGATTAACATTTAACTCTCTATTCCATTTTTGAATATCGTAAGACTCAAAATCATTATTGTTTTTTAAACCTTTTGAGTCGTTAATGCCAGCATTGTTGATAAGCCCATATAAATTATTATGGTTTTTCAAAATTTTACTTAGAGTGCTTTTTATTGCTTTTTCATTTGTTATATCAACACAATAATAATCGCAAATAATAGAAAATTTCTTTTTAATATTTTTAATTATTTGTATGCATTTTTTTTTATCATTATCTAAAATAATAGGTATTCCTTTTATTTCTAAAATAGCCTCGACAAAAGATGATCCTAGTAATCCTGCTCCTCCCGTAATCACAACACTTTTTTCATTTATAAGAAACTTTTTTGTCAAGATATCATTTCTCCTAAACAATCTTCATAAACTTTTAGGCCCTCTATTAGTGCACTTTCGCTAATAGTTATTGGAGGACCTAACTTTAAACTACCTCTTCCTGTGCATATTGAAAAAACTCCTTTTTCCATAGCCTTCTCGCAAACTTTATTAACTAAATCAATATCTAGAGTATTTGTATTTTTTTTAAATATCAATACTCCATAAATCATGCCTTTGCCAAAAACATACCTAACAACATTAGGAAATTTATTTTTCCAACTATTTAAAATTCTAAAAAACAATTCTTCCTTTTTTTTAAGAATATTCATATTGATTTTCGATAAAGATTCCAAATTTCCCAATCCTGCTGCACAAGCTACAGGATTACCTCCGTGGGTACTAGTATAGTTTGAGTCGAGATTAATATACTTTTTTTCACCTAAAACAGCAGATAAGGGAAGACTTCCTGAAATTCCTTTCCCGCAAATTACCATATCCGCTCTGACACCATAATGTTGATATGCAAAAATTTTACCAGTTCTATAGAAGCCCGCTTGTATTTCATCAAAAATTAAGAGACTTTGATTATTATATGACCATTTTCGTAGCTCAGTAATATAATCTTTTGGATAAAAAATTGCACCCCATCCTTGAAATGACTCGACAAAAAAACCAGATATTAATTCAAGTTTTTTAATTTTCCTTTTGATTATTTTAAGATGATTATAAAATAATTCTTTACCAGAAATTTTTTTATTATCATTTGTCCATGGATAAGGAAAAGGTAAGTGAATGATATTTTTATTTTTCTTTTGAATCCATTTTTGATCTTCAAATTGTCCACTTAGAAGTTGAGCATTGAGGGTTTTGCCATGATAATTACCTTCCCAAGCTATTATAAACTTCTTATTATTTTCTTTTCCATATATGGTACAAATTTTTAAAGCTCTTTCAGTCGCCTCTGTTCCTGCACTTAATAGAATTGCCTTGTTAAGATTTTTTGGAGTAATTTGAATTAATTTTTTTAAAAAATCACGTCTTATTAATGTTGGGTAATAATAAGTATGAAGCAAAGGTTTCTTTAATATTTTTTTTAGGTTAACAATTATGTTTGAATTACCATGACCAGAGTTGGTGACAAAAATAGATGAAGTAAAATCAATCCATTTATTTCCATATGGGTCATATATGAATGATTCTTTAGCTTTGTCCCATATTACAGGAAGTTGCTCTCTTGCATTTTCAGTCTCAAAAGTCTTAAGTTCATTAATAATTTTAATTGACTGGGGAACAGGAATTTTTGTTTTAATTACTCTGTTTTTTGTATTAATTTTTTTTACTGACCTTGGTTTCAAATTAAAAGAGAAAGATGCCATTTTTTTTATTTATTAATCAAAATTTTTTTTTAAATAATCAATAAGTTTATTCTTTTTATTAAGATAGGTATTTTCAAGTACTTCAAAATCATTGTGATTATCAATCTCATTAACAAAACCTGTATCAAAACCTAATATTTTATTCCCATAAAGCATCTTTGATATCAAAATAGTTTTAGTAGAAATAATATCAATATAACCATTGCCTGAATATGTTGGTGGAAACTCCTGTCTAGGCAAAATATAATATTCTTTTCTCGGATCAAATGGGCAAAGCCCATTTAAATATTTGCCATTCATGCCAAACATTTTTGCTGGGGTTTCAGAAATTTCATGAACTGAAACTAAGCTGCTACAATCTTTATTTTTTAATATATAATTAATTGCTTTATCAATAAGTTCAGGGTTTCTAATTGGCGTAGTGGGCCTTAATATTACCCAGTATTCAGGAACATATTTTTTATTTTTTTCAAACCAATTAATAGCATGTTCTATGAATTCATAATCAGTTGAAGAATCTTTTGAAATATTTTTTGGTCTTAAAAAAGGGACATCAGCGCCATACTTTTTAGATATATTAGCTATTTCCTTAGAGTCTGTGGAAACGATTGTTTGGCTAATTTTTTTGCTTAAGTTTGAAGCTGTTATTGAATATGATAATAAAGGATAATCAAATAGCTTTTTAATATTTTTTTTAGGAAGCCCTTTGGAGCCACCTCTAGCTGGTATGATTGCAATAAATTTATTTTTCACAATGATTAATTAGATACTGCATTTCTCTCTCTAAGTCCTTTAAAAACTGGGGACATAGGTTTGCAAGTTAAATATTTTTCAAAATTATTTTTGTCTTTGACAGCTTTTTTTATAATACTACATGTTTTGTCAAAAGCTTCTGTTAATAAATCCAAATCCTTTTTAGAATGTGAAATAGATAACATAAGAACCCCTGAAAAACATAATATACCATTTTTGAACATTTCTTGCTGATACAAAGTAGCTAAAACATTATTTTGTTTTCCATTTTCTAGATGAGTATTTACCATTAATCTTACAGGATAACCTGCTAGGGATACGTATTTACTAAGATTATATTTTTTTATTATATTTGAAAAATTCTTATCAATGTATTCGCCCTTATTCCATAGATTTTCTATTACTTTTTTTTCTTTATAGATTTTTAAATTTTCAATAGCGGCTGCCAAAGTTAAAGCCTCTGGAGCGTAAGTGGATGATAAGAATACTTTGTCAAAATGTTTCATGTATTTCTTTTTACCGCCTAAAATTCCTAAAGGCATACCATTGGTAACTCCCTTACCAAAAATACTAAGATCGGGGTATACTCCAAAAAAATCTTGAGCCCCTCCCACACCAAACCTAAACCCTGAAATACATTCATCTAAAATAAAAAGTGAGCCATTTTCTTTTGCAATTTTTTTAACAAATTTTAATGTTTTAACTTGATCACAATTCTTTATTGGTGTTCTTTTTATATATCCTGAAGGGTTATTTTTTTGTTTTACATAACTACCCCTTTGGCCAATAACTGGTTCCATTATAACTGCTGCAACTCTACCTTTATATTTTTCAAACATTTTTTTAAGTCCTTGGTTATCTCCATAATCAAAAACTTTCGTTAATTCTCTGATATTTTTTGGTACTCCTGAGTTTCTGTCAGTAGTACCGACATACCAATCATGAAAACCATGATAGCCATAACAAAAAATAATATCTTTTTTAGTGATATGCCTCGCCAACCTTACAGAAGCAGCACATACATCGCTCGCATTTTTTGAAAATTTAACCATTTCAACTGATTTAATATCTTTTACAAGACTTTGAGCTAGTTCTATCTCTAGCTCATTAATCATGCTAAATAAAACACCTTTTTTTAATTGTTTAATTATTGCAACTTCAATTCTTCTATTTCCATGACCAAGTGTTACAGGCCCACATCCCATAACCATATCAATGAATTCATTTCCATCTACATCCCAAACCCTACAACCTTTTTGTTTTTTTAAAATTTTTGGAGCAGCACCATCAGGAAAAACACCTGGAGCTCTACTAAATGTACTAGTACCAGAGCCAATATATTTTAAAGCTTTTTGGTATAGCTTATTGCTATTTTTTATGCCCCTATTTAATCCTATGTTAGCCATTATTTAGAAATTATTATCATTAAAATCATTTAATCTAAATCTTTAATTTTATCTTTAAACCATTCAAATTGTTTTTTAAAAATTTTTTTTCCCTCATCATCTCTAAATGTTTGCATTATAAGATATTCGGGACTAATAATCTTATTTTTAATCAAATTAAAAAAAATTTCGAAATTGTAATCTCCAGTTCCTAAAACGACAGATCCTTGATTGAATTTTCTGTCCTTTATATGATAACTAGAAATAATATTTGAATTATTTTTTAACTCGTCAAATGTATTAAAACCCAATGATGCACTATTACCAGTATCGTAATTTAGCTTAATATATTCGGTATCCAGTTCATTGATCAATTCTTTATTTTCTGAATAAGTTAAATCTGTTTCCAAACAGATAGTCAAATTGAAATCTGCTAATGTCTGTTTAATTTCATTTAAATTTTTAATAAGATTTATTCTTTTGATATTTGTGTCTAATTTAGACTCATCTACAAGAGGTAAAACCATTTCGAATACATGGATTTGATTTAAATTTTTAATTAAAGTTTTCATTAATTTTATATTTCCAAAATTATTCGGATCATAAAATGGGTATTTCATAAAATAATCTGCACAAACTGATCTTACATTCACTCCACTTGAATATGAAATTTCAATTATATCCCTTAGACCTCTCTCATTAAGTAGTGGATTATTATTTATGTTGTCTCCATCTTCATCAAAAATAAATTCTATTAAATCGATACCAATTTTAGCAGCTATATTAAATTCTTCTTTCCAATTGACTCCAGGGAAAGCTTGGAATTTGCCATTTACTTTTGGAAGTAGCCTTCCTTGCATAATTCCTATTAACATAAAAACAAATTAAATTATTGGTGATAGTTTTTTTCTTATTTGTAATTCTTCTTCAGAAATAGTTTTTATTCCATCGCCCATAGCTTTTTCAACTGTTCTGACATAATTGACCATTAGTTTAAAACCCTCAATTTCAAGAGAAGCTGCTTGATCAGAACCATACATTGTTCTATCCAATGTTATATGTCTTTCCAAAGAGGTGATACCTAAAGCGGCAGCACCCACACTTACAGCTCTACCTGACTCATGCCCACTATACCCTACATCACATTTGAAGTTTTCACGTAAAGTCTTGATCATTGATAAATTTGCATCCTCATCTTTCATTGGATAAGTGCTAACGGTATGCATTAATTCAAAAGGACATTTTTGATTATTAAATAAATCAACACATTTCTTTATTTCATCCATAGTATGCATTCCGGTTGAAATAAAAGTATGTTTTTTTTCTTCGCTAATACATTTTAATAGATTGGTATGTGTAAGCATAGCAGAGGCAACTTTATTTCTTTTTGTATTGAATTGTCTTAAAAAAATTTGGCTATCAACATCCCATGCGGAAGCAAACCAGTCAATTGAATTAGATCTACATTCTTTATCTATCTCCTTATATTCATTTACTCCAAATTCTAATCCATTTTTTTGCTCCCTTTGGGTATTTCCCCAAGGACTTTCTCTAAAGGAGTCAAGTGTCTCTTTAGTATAAACTTTTTCAATTGTTCTCTTTTGGAATTTAACTGCATTAGCCCCTGCCTTTGAGGCCCCTTGTATAAGTTCTTTCGCTATTCCAATATTTCCGTTGTGATTAATTCCAATTTCTCCAACAATAAAAATGCTCACTTTGTCTCCTTATTGATTAAATATAATTTATAAGCTTAATTTTCAAAATTTTTTGTGCAACTTCATGCATTATTCCTTCACCACCATTTATCTTCAAAATCCATTTAACTATTTTTCTTATTTCTGGATGAGCATCTTTTGGACATGCAGAATTTTTAAAAA
>MDTG01152269.1_pt1 | contig 26765 bp, 25 predicted proteins | sample 811421 | NCBI WGS metagenome assembly MDTG01 (sample SAMN05326645, study PRJNA326480) | marine metagenome | isolation source: seawater | place: Pacific Ocean: South East | collected 2011
ATAGATATAAATAACAAATCTACAAAAAAATATTCCCAAAAATAAAAATTTATTCTTGGGAATAAAAAGTGGAGTCGGAGGGAATCGAACCCTCGTCCAAACAAGCTAAAAAAGTGCTTTCTACACGTTTAGTTTTTATTTAATTTTCGTAAATAAACTGACTAAAAACTGCCTATTTAAATCTTAGCTTTTTTAATTTTAAAATTCTACCAAAGCATTAGAATTTCTAGATCCATATTTACGATGTCTCAAAATTGAACGCCATGAATCAAGGCTTTCAGGAGACATAAAGCTTGTACACCTTGTGTACCGAGGCTTATCCTACTATAATTCAGATTAAGCAGCTAAAGCGTAGTTATTCTCGCCGTTTAAATTTTGGTATGGCCTTTTACGTGTTTCAATACCATTACACGACGTGCTTACAGTTCAATAGATCTTGCTGTCAATACCAGTCGACCCCGAATTGTAAATTTTCTCCATAGGAGGAAGGCAAAGTTACGAAAAAACTTGTGTACCCATTGAAATCCTTTTATTTTAGTAATAATTATTATATGTATGCCTATAACCTTTGCAGTAATCAAAGAAAGAAAATCTCCACCTGATAGCCGTGTTGTACTCACTCCAAACGCATGTAAAGAACTCCTTGTAAATTATCCTCAATCGTCCATTGTGGTTGAAAGTTCGGATATTCGTGCTTTTTCAAATGCTGAATATTCAGATAAAGGGTTAGAAGTATCTGGTGATGTAACTGATGCTCAGGTTATGATAGGGGTAAAAGAGGTTCCTATAGATTCACTTATTGCTGATAAAAGTTATTTTTTTTTCAGCCATACTATAAAAAAGCAGCCATATAATCGAAAATTATTACAGGCAATACTTAAAAAAAGAATTACATTATATGACCATGAAACATTGGTAGATTCAAATTACAATCGCCTGATTGGTTTTGGGTATTACGCAGGAATAGTTGGAGCATATAATGGAATTCGAACAATAGGAAAAAAATATAACTGTTTTAAACTTCCAAAAGCAATTAAACTAAGAGATCGTCTAGAGTTAGACTCAGCTCTGAAAAATATAATGTTACCTAATTTAAAAATTATATTGACAGGAACAGGACGGGTGGGCCAGGGTGCTAAAGAAGTACTAGATATTATGCAAATTAAAAAAGTTGAAGTAAAAGACTTTCTAACAAAACAGTTTGAAGAATCGGTTTACGTTCAACTGGATGTTTTAGATTATGTAGAAAGGAAAGATGGAGGAAAGGCTTCTAAATCAGATTTTTTCGAAAACGCTAAAGATTACAAGTCTAGTTTTATGAAGTTTACCCAAGTAGCAGATGTATTTATTGCAGGTCATTTCTATGGAAAATCCGCCCCTTATTTTTTTACAAGAGCTGATGCCAAAGCACCAAATTTTAAATTGCGAGTTGTAGCTGATATTAGTTGTGATATCGATGGTCCAGTGGCATGTACTATACGAGCATCAACTATTAAAGACCCTATTTATGGATACGATCCTATTAATGAATCAGAAACAGAGTTTATGAATCCTCATGCAATTGCAGTCATGGCAGTTGATAATCTTCCTTGTGAATTACCGCGTGACTCGAGTGAGGAGTTTGGAACTACATTTGCTAAAACAATTCTTCCAGCTTTTTTTAATGAAGATAAAGATGGTATACTTGAACGTGCAAAAATGACAGAAAATGGTAATCTTACTCAAGCATTTTCTTATTTACAAGACTATGTCAACGAAACATACTAAAAAAGTCTTTCCATATGGAAAGACTTTTTGTAAAAAAATATGTTTTTAAAATATTAGATTACTCTAACATTTACTACATTCATTCCTTTTCTACCTTCTTTTAATTCAAATTCCACATTATCACCTTCATTAATCTCATCGATTAAACCAGTAACATGAACAAAATGTTCTGTGTCTGAACCTTCTTCTGTTATAAATCCAAAACCTTTGGATACATTGAAGAATTTAACTGTACCGTTTTTCACTTTAATATATTTAATTTTTAAAAATTCAAAGTTAAGGTTATAATTATTAAATAACACAATTATTTTGTTAATATATCATTAAATAAATTTTGTTATTCATATTTTAGGTTGGTAAATGATTAATGTTTTTTAATATAATATGATACTTGATGTATTTTAAATTAATTTTTTTTAAATAAAATAGGCATAAAAAATTATTGTTAAAACGATCTATGTTATTTACTTTTGCAATTCTATTTATCAATTGATCAACAAATTTATTTCTAGTTACTTAAAATTTAATTTATCTGACATATGAATTTACACGAGTACCAAGGTAAAAATATTCTAAATCAATTTGGTGTTAAAATACAGCGTGGCAGGGTTGCTTCAAGTGCTGATGAAGCCGTGTATGAGGCTAAAAAATTAAATACTGAGACAGGTACTAAATGGTATGTTTTAAAAGCTCAAGTTCATGCTGGTGGACGTGGAAAAGGCGGTGGAGTTAAGCTTGCCAAATCTTTAGATGAAGTCCGTTCAATTGCAAATCAAATTATTGGTATGCAACTTATAACTCCTCAAACTTCAGCCGAAGGGAAAACAGTCAATCAAATTTTAATAACAGAAGACGTATACTATCCTGGTCCAAATGATACAGAAGAGTTTTACATGTCGATATTATTGAACAGAGCATCAGGCCGTAATATGATTATGTACTCCACAGAAGGAGGTATGGATATTGAAACTGTTGCTGATCAAACTCCAGATTTAATTTTTACCGAAGAAATTGATCCCGCAACAGGACTTTTACCCTTTCAAGCTCGCAGAGTCGCTTTTAATCTAGGCCTTTCTGGAGCTGCACTTAAAGATATGACCAAATTTGTCTTTTCTCTTTATACTGCATATGTTAAGTCAGATGCATCACTTTTCGAAATTAATCCAGTTTTAAAAACATCTGATGATAAAATCATGGCTGTTGATGCAAAAGTTACTATAGACGATAATGCTTTGTTTAGGCATAAGGATTACATAGAACTTCGAGATATTCGTGAAGAAAATCCTATTGAAGTTGAGGCAGGATATTTAGGCCTTAACTATGTAGACTTAGATGGTAACGTTGGTTGTATGGTTAATGGTGCAGGACTTGCTATGGCTACCATGGATCTTATTAAGCAGGCTGGAGGTGATCCTGCAAATTTCTTAGATGTTGGTGGTACTGCAGATGCAGCACGAGTTGAAGCGGCCTTTCGTATTATTTTAAAAGACCCGAGTGTAAAAGCCATCTTAATTAATATTTTTGGTGGTATCGTTAGATGTGATCGTGTTGCTCAGGGAATTGTAGATGCATACAAAAACATGGGTGATGAAATTAATGTACCCATCATTGTAAGATTACAAGGTACTAATGCGGATATTGCTAAAAAATTAATTGACTCATCTGGACTTGATGTTCAAAGTGCTATTGAATTTCAAGAAGCAGCAGATAAAGTACAGAACGTGTTGTCTTAAGAAATGAAAACTTCTATTAAGAACATTTCTTTAAATTTTTAGAGTTTTATATCTTCTAGTTTATTCTTGTAATATATTATTTTATCTCTAAATTTAGCCGCCATAATAAAATCTAATTCCTTAGCAGCAGCTTCCATTAATTTTCGATTTTCTCTAACTTTTTGCTCCAATTCAGGTTTTGTAAGGAAAGCACTATCTTCTTTACTTATTTTGATACTCTCTTGTTCATAATAATAACTGCTTACTGAATTTTGAGTCAATGCGTTATCCAAGCTTTTATTGAGCGGTTTTGGAGTTATATTATGATCTTTATTATATGCCATTTGCTTTTTTCGTCGGTAAGTTGTTTGATCTATGGTTAACTGCATACTCTTTGTAATTTTATTAGCATACATAATTGCTTTTCCATTTAAATTTCTTGCTGCTCTTCCTACTGTTTGCGTCAATGAACGATTTGAACGTAAAAACCCCTCTTTGTCAGCATCTAAAATTGCAACTAATGATACTTCGGGTAAATCTAAGCCTTCACGTAATAAATTAACTCCTACCAAAACATCAAATAAACCTTTTCGTAAGTCTTGCATGATTTCTACTCGTTCTAAAGTATCTACATCGCTGTGAATGTAACGACATCTTATCTCAATTCTTGTCAAGTATTTAGTTAGTTCTTCTGCCATCCGCTTAGTGAGAGTTGTAACAAGAGTTCTTTCATCTTTTTCAACTCGCTGTTGAATTTCTTCAATTAAATCATCAATTTGATTTTCACTATCACGGACTTCAATAATGGGATCTAAAAGTCCAGTTGGTCTAATCACTTGTTCTACATATATACCATCTGTTTTAGCTAATTCGTAATCAGCTGGAGTAGCACTTACAAATATGGTTTGTTTTTGTAAGCTTTCAAATTCCTCAAATTTAAGTGGTCGATTATCCATAGCTGCTGGTAATCTAAATCCATATTCTACTAAATTCTCTTTTCTACTGCGGTCGCCACCGTACATTGCGTGAACTTGTGATATCGTTACATGACTTTCGTCAACAATCATTAGATAGTCTTCGGGGAAGTAGTCTAATAAGCAAAATGGTCGTGTTCCAGGTAAACGTCCATCAAGATAACGAGAATAGTTTTCTATTCCGGAACAGTATCCTAATTCCCGAATCATTTCTAAATCAAATTCGGTTCGTTCTTTTATCCTTTTTGCTTCTAAGTGCTTTCCTATATCTTTGAAATGATTATGTTGTTTTACCAAATCGTACTGAATATCTTTGATAGCATTCTGCAAGATATCAGGTGAAGTTACAAACATATTAGCGGGGTATATATTCACAGTTTCATACACTTCGATAAGGTTGTTATCATTTACATTAAAGGCTTCCATTTCTTCAATTTCGTCACCAAAAAAATGAATTCGAAATCCGTAATCGGCATAGCTAGGGAATATATCCACTGTGTCCCCTTTGATTCTGAAATTTCCACGCTGAAATTCGCCTTCAGTTCTTGAATATAGGCTTTGGACCAATTTATGTAGTAAAGTAGTTCTTGAAAGCTGTTGATTAACTTTTAAAGAAATGATATTTTTTTGGAACTCCATTGGGTTACCAATTCCATATAGGCAAGAAACAGAAGCAACTACAATCACATCTCTTCTGCCAGAAAGTAATGAAGAGGTTGTGCTAAGTCTTAATTTTTCAATTTCTTCATTTATAGACAAGTCTTTTTCAATATATGTTCCAGTAACAGGTAAATACGCTTCAGGTTGATAATAGTCATAATATGATACAAAGTACTCAACCGCATTTTTAGGAAAAAATTGTTTAAACTCTGAATATAATTGAGCTGCTAAGGTTTTATTGTGTGCTAAAACTAATGTTGGTCGTTGTACTTCTTGAATTACATTGGCAACTGTAAAAGTCTTCCCGGAGCCTGTAACCCCTAGTAGGGTTTGAAAACGCTCTTTAGTTTTTATTCCACCAACCAATTCTTGTATGGCTTTTGGCTGATCTCCAGTTGGTTTAAATTCTGATGAAAGTTTAAATTTCATTATGTAAAGTTATAGTAATTGCCTTGTTTTTTGTGAAACATTTGAATTAATAGTTTAAGTAAACCCATCCTGTTTTAGGTTTGTAATCAGTTTCATTTAAAAATAAAACATAAAAATACGTTCCAACAGGAAGTTTCTTTGAGCTTGAATTGGTTCCCCGGTTTGAATTACCATCCCATTTTATATTATTATCCCCTTCAAATATTAAACTTCCATAACGATTATAAATTAATAGTTTATGATTTATAAAAACGTCATACACCCCTTGTATATCAAAGATATCATTGAGTCCGTCTCCATTAGGGGAAAGACCTTGTGGGATAAAAATTGGACAGCCATCATTTGAAAGTTCGACAGTTATTTCATTAGTATTATTTGATTCTGATATTTCCGATACAATACCACTACCATTCCCAATATCATCTACAACTGCAGTGATTTCAAATAATTCGTTAATGTTTTGATTAATTTCAATTTCTATAGATGAAGTAATATACTCACCAATTGGGACTATTTGACCAACTACAGATTGTGCAATAAGTAAATCTTCTATATAAAACGCTATTGGAGTTTCCGCAGGTAATTGGTCTGTAGCATTAAAATTTGAAATAGTATATTCAAGAGTAATAGTTCTTGAAAAGCAATTTGTTTCCGCTTCACTTGTAAATTCTATTGTACCATCTGGTAATTGGCTATTAAGTACTGTTATAATACTATTTATCATTACTAAATCTTGTCCAGATGTTAATTCAATAGTTGCTGTAGTATCACCAATACTAATAGTGTTATGAATATCATAAACATCAATATCCATATTATGCATCCCTGAAGCTCCTGTAAAACTATTGGTTCCATTAAATGCATTGGTTGGTGGATTCAATGGTGGATTGCTAAGTAGATATCCATTCATTCGTAAGGATTCATTTACAGACAAACTCACATCACCCTCCCATGCAATAAATCCTATTTTGGCACCTTCTACGTCAAGAACATTCAAATTATCTAAATTTATAGTAATCGCATCAGGAACAGTTTCTAATCCATCATAAATATTTATTTGGTTTAAGGGCAAAGATAAATCTTCATAAATTACTACTAAAGCCCATCCTGCAAAATTAGTTCCAGTTGAACAATAATTTTGAGATGTATCGATTTGTTCTAAATTCTCTAATAAATACAAGCCATTTCCTTGATTTTGAACAAGTGTAGTTATATCGGAAAAGGCAGCAAAAAATTGACGATTGCTATCTAAGCTATATCCAAATATTCGATCTGAAGTAATTGAAATATTATTAAGTGTAACTTCAAAATCACCATTTCCTGATCCAGCCCAATACAAATAGGCAGCAATTATATTTTGATTAGTCGACATACTTAGTTCAGCTGCCGAACCTGTTAAAATATCGCAATTAAAAAAAGCGCCATTTTCATTTATATTTAATGTATTGCCAATTGCGGTATAGCCAAACCGTCCATTGAATTGTTCGTATAAAGCTATCGATTGCCCATAGTTTTTTGTTGCCACAAAAACAAAGCAATAAAAGCATAAATTACGATATAATTTCATTTTTAACGCTTGAGGGTAAAGTGTCCTCTAAATATACGATTATCGTTCAATTTAATATAGAACCAATAATCAGATGTTGGCATCGGATTTCCATTATAAGTACCATCCCAACCTTCACTATTGTAGAGTAACTGCTTCAGAAGTTTTCCATAGCGGTCAAAAATATAAATTTCACTACCAGACTGGGCAGGTGTATTAATTCCATAAACATGCCAACTATCATTGTATCCGTCACCATTTGGAGTTAGAAAGTTTGGAAAACCAATTACTGAGATTATTTCATTAGTAATTCCACAATTATTTTTGTCTCTAACGTATACGGTATGGAAACCAGCTATTACATTAAAAAATATATTACTATCTTGATAGGGACCGAGTTCATCGTCTATAGCATATTCGTAATCGCCTTCACCTGATACAATAACAGTGACAGTATTATTTGAACTAACATCATTTATTTCTATAGAATTAATAGTTGCAATATTAGAATTTACAATTGTGACGCTTTTTGTTTGTGAACAATTGTTTGAGTTAGTTACGGTAACTGTGTAAGTACCACCTTGACTTATTTGAATTTGCTCAGTTGTTTGCCCACTAGACCATTGATATGAGTAATCCGCTGGGTTACCAATAATTCCACTATCTATAAACACAGGATCTGAGTTTGAATCTATACAAAAAAATGTTTCATCTCCCTGGTTAAGCTCTGGAAGAGGATAGATGTTTAGTGACAATTCATTAACTCCAAAGCACTGATTGTTGTTTTCTATTCGTGCAAAAATTGTTTGGCTATATGCAATTGAGTTAGTAAATACTTCACCAATTGAATTTTGTTCTAATAGAGCATCTTGGTATGTTTCATAATATTCCAAATTGTAGTCTTCTGGGAGACCAGATAAAATTGTTTGAGTTGCATCACTTAGATTAAACGTTTTAAATCCATCTTCAGCTCCATCATCATCACAACTATAAAGATTTGCATCTTGTCCAGATGTTAAACTCACTTCTAAGGCTAATTCTGAAATATTATAACATCCAGTAATATCATTAATAACTTGCGCATATATAAATTGTGGATTAGTTTCATTCACAAACACATTTGTAGAAAGTTCATTTACTGAATTTTCAGCATCATTAAGATTTAAAAAAAACTTAGTGCTGGTATTAGGAATTCCATTAATTAAATTTTCATTGGCTTCTTCAAGATTAAATATTGTTAACCCATCGTTAACTCCATCTTCATCACATTGTATAAGACTGATATTTAACGCAATTGGATTAGGATTAACATTCACTGTGAATTGATTCGTGTCGAAACAATCAGTTTTAAGTGTATTTTCAATGCGTGTGTAAACTGAATAACTAAAAGGGATGGTGTTGTAATATGGCGAAGCTATTGGATTTATATTAGCTTCAGCTTCAGCTAAAGAAAGGTGATAAGATACATTAAAAAGGTTGCTGTTTTGATTTCCCAATATGTCATCATCATAATCGTTTAGTACTATTGATTTTTGTCCATTTGTATCATCACCATCATTGTTATCATCACAAGTATCGATAGTACCTGTATTATTTGCAATTGGAGTATTAAAAACAGTTAAGTTGAAACTATTAGTATCATAACAATTTGTATTAATGTTATTTTCAATCCTAACAAAAATATTTTCAGTTGTGTTGTTATTTGTGTAAGGAAGACTCAATGGACTTGTGTTATTTTCAGCATCGGAGATAGTTGAATGAAAAGATAAGGTAAAATCAGCTGGATCTTGGTTTCCAAAAATTTCTGACTGAGTTTGAATAAAATCAAACGATACAATACCATTTTGGTCATCATCACATATTTCTAAGTCAATCGCAGGGTAAGCAACTGGATTTACACTAATGGTAATTGTTTCAGAAAATATATTTATTTCAGAGCCAGATGTTATTTCAGCAGTCACTGTATATGTTCCTGGATTTGAGTATGAATATATTGGATTAATTTCAGTTGATATTCCTGTTGCCAATCCATCTCCAAAATCCCATATAATTTCATCAAACTCTTGTGAACTATTAATATTAAATTGAGTAGGCTCTCCAAGACAATTGTTCTCAACTACAATAGAAGCAAGAAAAAATGATTGTATGAAAGGAGGAAGCCCTATAACTGAAGATGTGCCAGAAACTAAAACCATAGCTCCACTTGCGTAGTCACATAATATTCCGAGTTCTTCAGGTGAGTTTATAACATCCAATGCAGTTGGGTTCCCAGTATTAGCAGCATAAATTTTACCATCAGGACCAAGCTGTAAAGCGCCAACAAAGTTAAAGTCTGTAAAAACAGTTGTTGAAGTCAATGAAGGATCATTGGCCTCAAGGTCAAATTGTATTACAGAATTGTTACTTGATACATATAATTTTGTTGATTCTGGTGAGAATTCAACTCCGTAAGGACCTGAATTAGGATAAATATTAATGGGATTTGAAATTAAACCTGTTTCATTGTCAAAGTCATATATCCATACGCTTCCAGTATTATTTGAGTTTTGACCTTCGTTATTTCCGTTTTGCCTATGACAAACAGCAATTTTACTACCGTTTGGTGATGCTTTCATGTATCCAATGCCATTTCGTCTATATCCTTGTTCAGAAATAAATGGAGTTGTAGTTGTTACTATTGGAGTCGTATTAACTCCAGAAGATTCAATTCTAAATGCGTAAAATTTATCAATGAAATGAGTGAGTACCCAATAGGATTGTCCATCGTTATGTTCAACAGCTGTAATTTTTTCAGAGCATTTGTAACTTTCTTGACTTTCAATATTTGGATTATAAGTCAGTAATTGTATATTTTTTTCAGTAGTAACGGCGTCACCGTCTCCAGAATTCAAACTTAAATCAATCAAAGTGTAGGCAATACCATTATTAAAACCATCATCTGCGTTTGGTATTGATCCTCCGCTATCATAGGATCCTAAAACGTTTCCTTGAATATCTGCCGGTCCTTGATTTGGGAACGCCCAAGCATTTTGGTGATGCGGTTCGTCAACAGTAAAAACATAATACTGATTGGAGTTTCCTGGCTTTGGAATTATTAGTCCTGAAGATGTACTTGAGGGATCTCCTAAAAGACCAGTTCCAGCATTGTAATTAGCATTTGGCATTGCTATATGATTTTTATCCCAAACATTTCTTCCGTCAGTGTAAAAAAGCAAGTTTCCATTAAAGTCTGATATCGATGAGCACCCTTCACTTGTGTTTATAGTTGAACTAGCGGCATTTGTGCTTGTAACAGTACCATTATTTACATCAAAAATTAGACCCGCTCCATTACCAAAATACCAATGGGAAGCTTCTGCTTGAGAAAAACCTAGCGTTGAGATTGAAATATAAAGGAAAATGTGTCTCAATTATAAAACTTAAGAAATCAAAACTAAGCAAAATATCAATTAAAATTTAGCTATTAACAAAAATTTAGTCGTGTAATAATTTTAAAAAAGTTATTATAAATCTCTTTTTTTTATAATTTGATAAGACAAAATAATAAAAAGAGTTATCCAAAAAATAACAATAATAATTTTACTAAAATTTACATTATAATCATAATTTGATGGCAGGTTAGTTGGGAATTTAGATATGGCTAATCTTGTGAATGGTTCTTTTATTAAGTTTGACATTGATGTAAGTGGAAAAAAGTTTTGAATATCTGTTGCTATTTCTTTATTACTTTTCCATGTAATGACACCAAACACGAACCATTCTAAAATATAATCTATTAGTAAAAAGGCTAGGGCAAAAGCTGAACGCTTAGCTAAAACACCAAGGAACAAACAAAATGAAAAAAATCCTAATAATTTGATAAAGTAAGCAGGTATGAACTCGATTTCTTTAATAAAACTATTAAATTCATTAGCGTTTGAGTAAATAAATCCCAAAACTAAACAAATCAAAAAAATAATAATTGTTGATATTAGAGAGAAAAAAACAATGGTATAGAATTTTGATAGAATAAATTCCTTCTTGCTAAGCCCATCAATGAGATTTTGTTTTAGTGTTTTGTTGCTATATTCATTTCCAATCATTGAAACAACAACGATCGCAAAGAAGAATTTGAATAATGCCGAAAAATAAGTTGTAATATGCCAAATAATAGGGAAATTAAAAACACCAAGCTCTCCTAATTCGAGTGTAAATAACCCAAGTATATCAATTTTTATAGACGACAAAACTATTACAAATAGAGGTAAAATAAAGGATATAAAAATCAATATTTTACTGGTCTTATTAAGTAGCAGTTTTTGGAGTTCTATCTGTAATAGACGTATCATTTTTTCTTTGTTAGTTTAAGGAATTGTTCTTCTAGACTTTCCTTACGCTTAATAAAATGTGTTAATATAATTTTTTTATCAAATAATTCCTTAATGAGTTCTTCAGAATCTAAGATTTCATTGGTATATACCTTTATGAGCTTCTTATGATCATTAAATCTTGTTATTTTTGGGTGAGATTTGATAAAATCTACCAATTCTTTATGTTGGTTACTTTTCATTTCAAAAAATCCCAGGCTTGATACCATTTCTGTAACTTTTCCTGAATAGAGTTTCTCTCCTTTACTTAAAATAAGCACATGAGTACATATCTTTTCAACTTCGTCTAATAAATGTGAGGCTAAAAGTATAGTAGTTCCACTTTTAGCAATTTTAGTAATTATTTCTCTAATTTGGTGTATTCCTTGAGGATCCAATCCATTAGTTGGTTCGTCTAAAATTAAAATTTCAGGGTCATTTAATAAAGCTGAAGCAATTGCCAAACGTTGTTTCATTCCGAGGGAGAAATTTTTAAAAAGTCTGTCTTTGTATTCAAGAAGCCCCACTTTTATTAATACATTTTCAATTGCTACAATTGATACGCCTTTGATTTTACAAACTAGATTTAGGTTTTGGTAAGCAGACATATATGGGTAAAAATTTGGATGTTCAATAATAGCACCAACTTTTTTCAGTTTTTCATGATTTGATATGATTTTGTTAAACCAAGAATAGCTACCTGAAGTTTTATTTACAACATTTAATATAATCCCTAAAGTTGTAGACTTGCCACTCCCATTAGGCCCAAGAATTCCGTATATATTTCCTTTTTCTATTTCAAAACAAAGATTATTGACTGCTTTAATTGAGCCAAATGATTTTGAAATATTATTTAGTTTAAGAATGCTTTCCAATTTTTGAAGTTTAAATATTTTAAATAAATTGAAATAAAAAAGTAAGAAGTTATATTCAATTCAAATTCCAAGATTCATCATAACCGTTTGAGAATTCATTTCCATTTTCTTGCTCTCCAAAAGAGCTATCACTTTCAAATCGTTTTTCAGGAGGATCATTTGGTACTTGGCCGCAAACAAATAAAAGATTAGGGTAATCAGTACCTTGTGCTTCCTCAACAATCTCTCCTAATTCAATTAAGAATGTCCACATGTTTAAAAAGTCATACACATAGATCAGTTTTGTATTTTTATCATCAACTATATCTTCTAAAATTGTTTCATTCATCATTTTTGAATTACTAGAATCTTCCATTTGGAATAAAGCGATTTCCTGACCTTGTTCCCATTGCTCATTACTGACATAGAATGATGCCATTTCACTTCCATCAAATCCAAAACATTGTGTAATAACATTATGGAGATCTTCAAAAGTATCTGTTTTTCGGATTTCTATATCTCTAAATATATCACTTTTTTGATGATGGTCTAATATTGCTCTGAATCTGTAAATCATTTTATTTTTAATTATATTTTTTGTTGAATTAGTTTTTTTGTATGCGATAATTCAAGTAAAATATATATTTGAATTCCAAATAAAAAAGATGCTATTACAAGATGTAAAGGTTGACTTAAAATTGGAAACTCAAAATAGTACATTAAAATTCCTGTAATTATTTCTAGAATTATGCATGCCATTGAAAGATTTATTTTTTTAAAACCTAGACTTAATGTTTTATTAGTATACCATAGATAGCCATTTGTAAGAAGCACTAAAATAGATGTAGATCTATGAATGTAAAAATTTATTTCTGGTTCTGATAACCAAAGCTCTTTTGTGTATCCAATTAATTTAATTTGTTCATCGACATACTGTCTAACTTGCGTTCCTAATATAATCTGTATTAATGTAACGATTAAACTAACAATTAGAATATTATAAAAATACGAATTGTATAATTGTGTTTTATATGATATTTTGGTGATGAAAATTAGATATAATATTAAAAAGACAATTAATAAAGCCATAATCATATGTAATGATATTTTGTAAGGAGCCAAATTAGAATCTACAACGGTTTTCCCAAGCCAAGCTTGAAAGCCCATACCAAATAACATAAGTAAGGATATAGTTGTTATCCAAACATTTTCCTTAAAGAACCAAAATGATAGAACTGCTAATATCAAAATTGGGATTCCAGCTAATGCTCCAATTAAACGATTTAGAAACTCAATCCAAGTGTGGAGTGGGTCATAAGTTACATAATCGTGAACGCTAAATACATCCCATTGTTCATCATTAAAATTATCACTTACAAAGTCTTCTTTTGCAACTAAAAATTTCTCACTATTCATTAAAATCATCATTCCCTTTTTGTAACTCTGATTTGACTTGAAAGTTAGTTGATTTTGCTCTGTAGGAGGTATGAAGTATCCAAAGCATTTAGGCCAATCCGGACACCCCATACCTGAGCCCGTCATTCGTACAAGTGCGCCAGCGATAATGACTAAGTAAATCATAAATAGAGCAACTTTTGAAAGTTGCCTAAAATATTTTTTCATATATTATTTTTTAGCCCTAATTCTATTCCTTTTTTAATCATTAGAGCGTGTGCTTGCTTTGACTCGTTTGGTATATGGCCATCAAGTATTGATTCTTTGATATATTCTTTAATGATTCCAATCTCGCGACAGGGTTTTAGTTGAAATGCTTTCATGATTTCTTGACCAGTGACAGGAGGTTGGAAATTTCTGATTCGATCTCTTTCCTCAACCTCAATTATTTTTTTACGAACAATTTTAAAATTATTATGGTAAGATTTGAATTTTTTTTGGTTTTTAGTAGTTATATCTGCTTCACACAAGGTCATTAAATCTTCTATATGATTTCCAGCATCAAAAACCAACCGCCTTACAGCTGCATCAGTGATATTATTTGCTGATATTGCAATCGGTCTTGAACTCATGAAAACTAGTTTTTGGATATATTTCATTTTATCATTTAAAGGTAATTTTAATCTTTTAAATAATTGATATACCATTTTTGAGCCCTTTAACTCATGACCATGGAATGTCCATCCAGACTTTTTATTAAATTTTTTTGTTGGAGCTTTACCTATATCATGTAAAAGTGCGGTCCATCTTAGCCATAAATCATCAGTTTTTTTACAAATATTATCTAAAACTTCAAGAGTGTGATAAAAATTATCTTTATGGCTATGCCCGTCAAGCTCATCAATTCCTTTTAAATCATTTAGTTCAGGTAAGATAATCTTCAATAGACCTGTTTGATAGAGTATATTAAATCCTGCAGACGGAGTATTGCTATTTAATATTTTGTTTAGCTCAACTGAAATTCGTTCATTTGATACTATTTTAATCCGATTACTGTTTTTAAGGATAGCACTAAATGAATTTTTATCAATCTTAAAGCCTAATTGTGTTGCAAATCTAATTGCACGCAACATTCTCAAGGGGTCATCAATAAAGGTCTTATTTGGGTCTAATGGTGTAATAATTTTTTTTTCTTTTAAATCCTTAATTCCATTAAATGGATCCAAAAGAATACCGAAATCATTTTTATTTAAACTAATTGCCATGGCATTAATTGTAAAATCTCTTCTTTTTTGGTCATCAACAATTGTTCCTTTGGAAATCTTTGGATTTCTACTTTCTTTATTGTATGATTCTTTACGTGCACCTACAAATTCGACTTGAATCCCTTCAAATTTAAGCATCGCAGTTCCATATGTTTTAAAAACATTTACTTTTGGATTATTTGGTAGAGCTTTTGAAACAATTTCAGCTAGTTTAATTCCATTTCCAATGGCAACAATATCAATATCTTTGCTTGGTGGACGTTTTAAAATATAATCTCTTACATAACCACCCACGACATAACAATTTAATCCAAGGTTTTCCGCACTTTTGGAGATAATTTTAAAAATAGGATTTTTTAATGCCTGTTCAATGTACATGGAACAAATATTTATTTGTGGGCTGTTAAGGCCGTACAACCTCAACTTTCCCATTATTGCTCAATTTTATAATTGAGGACGGAGTTGATGTTTTCCGATTACTTTTCAAATTTACAATATAGTCAACACCTTTTAAAATCTCTTTTTCAATTTCTTTAAAAGTTTTTGGAGTTGGTTTTCCCGAAGTATTGGCTGATGTTGAAACTATTGGTTTGTTTAAAGTTTGAATTAAGTTTTGGCAAAACTTGTTTTTTACAATTCTAAATGCGAGAGTATTTTCTTCAGAAATTAGATTTTCAGCAATATGTTTAGGTTTGTCATAAATTATAGTGGTTGGTTTTTGACTATATTTCAATATATCTTTAGCAGCATCAGGAATATATTCTACATACTTTTTTAGCATATTTATATCATTAACCAAACAAATCATTGCCTTCGATTTGTTACGTTTCTTTATTTTAAAAATTTTTTGAACTGCATTATAATTTGTAGCATCACAACCAATACCCCATACGGTATCAGTAGGATAAACAATAACTCCACCTTTTCTAAGAGTTTTTAAAGTATTATTGATTTCAATATAACTCATGTTTACAGCGAATTTTATGTTATAAGTTTGTTAGCAAAGTTACGCTATTTTAAAAAAGAAAAATATTATGAGCCTATTGAGAGTTAATTCGATTTTCATTCCAATGTTGCCTAAGCTTATAATATTTTAAATATGTTCCATTGAAAGTCTGCTTGCATATGCGCCATCCATTTTTACCGTCCAAAAAGCCTAACCTCAAAATGTAAGCTTTAAAAAAGGCCCATGTTGGTCTGAATATAATTTTAAATAATGAAGACTTAATTCCCTCGTCGTAATATGCTTTAGCAGCAATACTAGAAAATGTAACAACTTTTTTTTTATGCTCATCATAATCTTTATAAATCCAATGTAAAAGTTCTCCATTTAATTTACCACTTTTTGAGTTTTTATTTAATACGTATTTGTCGTGTGGATTAATTCCTCCCCATTGGCCATTTCCTTTTTTAAAAAGGCGTAATTTTTTATCTGGATACCAATCAGAGTAATGAATCCAATCACCACAATAATTATTAAGCCTATTAAAATAATATCCATCGAATAACCAGTTAGTTTTTAAAACTTTAATGGAATTTTTTAACTTTTCTGATAGTGCTTCATCTCCGTCCAAAGATAAAATGTAATCATAATTTGCCTTAGAAACTGCAAAGTTTTTTTGCTCTTTATACCCTAAAAATTCTTGTTCTATAAAATTAACTTTATACTTATTGCATATAGTTTTGGTACTATCAGTAGAAAAAGAATCTACAACTATTATTTCGTCAGCAATATCAAGAACCGATTCCAAGCATTTATCAAGGTGTTCTTCTTCATTAAAAGTAATTATAACAGCTGATATTTTAATCATTTTTTCGCTGAATTTTTATTGTAAATGGTTTGTTAAAGCTTCTTAGAGTAAAGTATTTTAAACGTTTACGAATTTTGTATTTTCTAATTATATTAATAGGTTTATTTTTTTTGTTTTTTTTGTTTTTGTGTAAGTATTTTATCGATGAATCAATTATTCTTTGACTTGATTTTCCATCACAATAAGGATGAAGTTTATCGATATATTGATTAATATTTTGCAATAAATTACTAGGATATGTTAAAGCTTTTTCAAACGCTTTTTCTATAAATTTTGCTTGGGATATTTGCAATAAATAATTAAATTTCATAGTATGATTGAAAGTTACCACTGGTTTTTTTTGCAGTATAAATTCTTGAATTGCTGAGGTCGTATCAGAAAATAAAATATCTGATTTTTTAAATAAAGGTATTAAGTCCGTTGTGTCATAATAGGTGAAATTATTACTTTTTAGACTTTTCCATTTGTTTACAATTCTAACTGGAATTTTTGGATGTAAAACCATAATGAATATATAATTTCCATTATTAACGATTCGCTTAATAGTTTCGTAAACTTCATCATTATAAGCTAAACTTAATCTTTTTGTAAAAGTAGATGAAATCATAATAGTTGGTTTATCATCTAATGATTTTTTTTTAATTGGAAATAATGGATCTACCTTACTCCATCCAGTTTCAATAACTTCAAAATGATTATTTTTCTTTTGTATTTCTTTAAATCCATTAGTTGTATTTGGACCTTGAGTACAATAAAGATCAAAAAAACCTCTAACTCTGAAATGTGCGAATTTATTATTTTTTTCAGGCCTTTTATGTGCATTAAAGCCATGAAATATCTGGACTTTTAGGCCAGTAATAAAATCCGCTACTAAATCAGTAGCTGCTAATACAATGTCAGGTCTGTAGTTAATTAATTCCTTTACATTTTTGATAACATTTATTTTGTTTGATATTGCCTTTTTTCCCTCTTCAATATCACTAAACCAATTTACTTTATAGCCCCTTGATTTTATTTCTTTTTCAAGAGGGATACCTATAGGTACCGAGTAGCTATATGAAATGTAAATTAGAAACTTGTATTGCACAAATCGAAAATACTAAAAATGTTTTTAGAATTTTAATAATAGTTAAAAATATATAATTACTAATTGCTAATAATTTTTTTGTAAAAAAAAATTAAAAAGTTGTAATTTTCACAAATGAGAAAAACTATTTCTTCAAATTACCAAGAGCTAGAGAAAAGTATTGATTCTGTCATTGTGAATTTTGATAAAATTGGAGACGAATTTGGTAAATTTTCAAGAAATAAAATTAAGTTATTTAGTTTTGGAGAAACTAAACTTAATGTAAAATCATTTAAAGTTCCAATGTTAATAAATCGAATTATCTATGGGACGTTTAGAAAAAGTAAAGCTCGTCGTTCTTTTGAGTTTGCTGAGCGGCTTAATACTTTGGGGATAAAATCTCCAGAGCCAATAGCATATTATGAGAATTCAAATTATGGTTTTTTTGGTAAAAGTTATTATGTCAGCGAGCATTTAAATTGTGATTTAACTTTCAGAGCATTAACTAAAGATTTAAATTATCCAGATCATGAAATTATTCTAAGAGCGTTTACCAGATTCACATTTCAGTTACACCAAAAGGGAGTAAATTTTTTAGATCATTCACCTGGAAACACCTTGATTGTTAAAAAAGAACTTGATTATGATTTTTATCTTGTGGATTTAAATCGAATGGAGTTTATGGAAATGAACTTTAAATCTAGAATTAAAAACTTCTCTAAGCTTACATCAAATAATCATATTGTACGTATAATGAGCGATGAATATTCCAAATGTTCAAATGAATCTTTTGAAGATGTGTATAACTTAATGTGGAAATACACATGTGATTTTCAGTACAAGTTTAATCGAAAAAAAAGAATAAAGAAGTTATTAATTTTTTGGAAGTGATAATTGTATTTTTTTATTCTAACTTACTTTCAAGCCATTTTTTAAAAAATTTCAATGTTTTTGGTGGTGATTTGTCTAAACTTTGTAGCCCTAGGAACATTTTTTTCTTAGAACTCAATTTTAGTTTGAATTTATACCAAAATAATGGTTTTTTATAAGATCTGAAGTATATTAATTTTAAATCTTTTTCTAATACACAGCTATTATTTTTAATTTCAATATGATTTGCTAATCCTTGTGGAGTAAATTGTTTACTACTTCTAAACTTGTACTTAATATTTTCCAAGAATAAATGATTATTAGTGTTAAAAAAAACTTCAAAAGTTGATTTTCTCAATGGGTGAGGAGTGTGCTTAAAATTATAATATTTTTCAAAACCAACAATTGATGCTGCTTTTTGTTGTGCAAATTTATGTCCAATTCTAAGTTTTTTAAATCTTTTATAAATTATATCTCTATCAAATTTCAGCCATTTACCTCTTAATACTGGTAGTCCATCTCTAAAAAAATCCTCAATTTTTGTATGTCTAATAAGAAAAAAATCGTCATTTAAATATATAAAATGCTCCGATAGACCTGGTGTCCTATGCATGCAAGTTTCAATAGATCTACAATTAAAAGTTGGTAAATATTCTTGATGTCCTTTAAATATTTTTTTATGATCAACTATGAATATCTTATTGTATTTATCTTTGTTTTTTTTATTTATAAAATCTGGTTTTTGATTATCAGTTATTAGGTGAATTTTCCTTAAAAAAGGAGCAAATTTTAATAGTGAGTCAATAGTGTATTTAATTTCATTTACTTGGTCATACCGTGTTCTAAATGCTTTACTTTTTACTAAATTTTCATTCTTGACAAATTTTAAAATTTTATCCTGATGTTTTTTATCATTACCATTGACCCATAGTATAACAGCATCTATTTCAGGTTTTTGGCTTAAATTAGTGTTCATTGGCTATGATGTAGTTATAAATCTTTGACCATCTTTTAATTTAGGTAATTTAATTAAATCTCCAATAATTTTATTGTATTTATCTGGAATTAAATCTTTTCTTCCATCTGAGGGATAAAAAGTCATTTCTCCAAAAATAGATTTTCCTTCAATAGAGTAAAAATCTACTCTCACAAAAGGTAAATTATCCGCTAGAATTTCTGACAATCTAATCATTTCCTTTAAGTTGCCTGGTTTTTCAACTTTTTTAGTTATGCTTTTGTTTTTTTTGACGTACCTAAATGGAAGTGGATTGAGGTTGAAATCATAAAATCCTCTTTTATGATTATCAGCCCTATCTAGATGTACTTCCAGAAATTTTGCTGTACCGTTAAAGCAGTAAAATTTATAATCTATAAGGGATGATTGTTCAGCATTATTAAGATATTTTTCAGCAATCAGCCTAGGCTCTACGTCTTTGTATGCCCACTCCTGACCAGTTCTATAATATTGATTAATACTTAACCATTTATGAAATTGTTTTTTTGCTGATTTTACATTAATAAATTTCTTGTCCCTAATAATTAAATTGTGACTACTTGTATGAGTAGCTTTTATTACAAATTGATTTGGTAATGTTTCAAAAGGGATTTCATTTGGGTTTTTATATATCCCATAAATATCATTAAGATACTTTGAGCCAATTTTCATTTCAACGTACTTTCTAACTTCAAACTTATCTACTAATTGATTTAAAATCTTTGGATGGTAATATAACTTGAGCCATTGAATTTTTTCATTAAACTCGATAGGATTTTCTAAGTTTAATTTTTTTTGAGTATAATTTTCAAAAAGAATGTATGCATATATTTTTGGGGGTAGAAAACGCATTTCTTTCAAAATTCTTAGCATTGTTTTTCTCAGTATATATAACATATTTTAAAAGTTTATAATCAGAAAAAGCTTATTCTAAACCGCTACATTATGTGTTCTTAGGGCATCGTTCAAAGAGGTTTTTTTGTTTGTACTCTCTTTACGCTTTCCAATAATTAAAGCACATGGGACATTAAAATCCCCAGCAGGAAATGTTTTAGTATAACTTCCTGGAATTACTACTGAACGAGGTGGTATAACACCTTTCAATTCTTCTGGTTTAGCACCAGTAACATCTATAATTTTTGTTGATCCCGTAAGTACAACATTTGCTCCCAAAACAGCCTCTTTTTCTACACGAACCCCTTCAACTACTATACAGCGAGAACCAATAAAGGCGTCATTTTCAATGATAACTGGGGCGGCTTGTAGGGGTTCTAAAACCCCACCAATTCCCACGCCACCGGAAAGATGTACATTTTTACCAATTTGTGCACAACTACCTACGGTTGCCCACGTATCAACCATAGTACCTTCATCAACATAGGCTCCGATATTTACATAACTGGGCATTAGAATGGTTCCATTGGAAATGTACGCGCCATGGCGGGCGACCGCATGCGGCACTACGCGAATACCTTTGGCTTTATAATTTTTTTTTAATGGAATTTTATCGTGAAATTCAAAAGGACCAATCTCGATAGTTTCCATCGTTTGAATCGGAAAATAGAGTATTACAGCTTTTTTTATCCATTCATTCACCTGCCATCCATCAGCTTTGGGCTCTGCAACACGAAGGCTTCCTTCGTCTAAAAGTGCAATAATGTTTCTAATGGCTGCTTGTGTTTCTTTTTCTTTGAGCAAAGCTCTGTTTCCCCAAGCAGCTTCAATGGTTTGTTTTAGTGTATTCATAATCAAGTAAATTGAAAACAAATATAAGTCTTATTCAAAAAAGTGTCAGAAGTTTATCTTAGTTTTTGAAAATTAATAATTTATTCGGATACTATATTTTTGAAATCGTATTTTAGCGACATGGGAAGAATTTTAGCATTGGATTATGGAAAAAAAAGAACAGGTATTGCAGTCACCGATCCTCTCCAAATAATCGCATCTGGTTTAAACACTGTTGAAACACATTCTTTATTAGATTTTTTAAAATCCTATTGTTCGAAAGAAGTTGTTGATAGGTTTGTTGTAGGCTTACCCAAACAAATGAATAATTTACCCTCAGAAAGTGAACAAATCATCAAACCATTTCTTAAAAGCTTAAATAACGCTTTTCCAAAGATTCCTATTGAACGAGAAGACGAACGGTTTACTTCTAAAATGGCATTTCAGTCCATGCTTGACTCTGGAATCAAAAAAAAACAGCGGCAAAACAAAGCTATGGTTGACGAAATAAGTGCCATTTTAATTCTTCAATCCTACCTAAACCGTAAATAATTCACATTCCATTATTTTTTCAAAATAGAGAATTGTATTTTTGACCTATTAATAAATGACTAATGATACTTCCTATTGTTGCTTTTGGAGACCCTATTCTGAAGAGGAAATCAGCCGTGATTTCTACAGGTTATAAGGATTTAAAAAAACTTATAGGTAATATGTATGAAACAATGTATGGAGCCCATGGAGTAGGATTAGCAGCCCCACAAATTGGGTTATCTATTCGTCTTTTTTTGGTTGATACAGCCCCTTTTTCAGAAGATGAATCTTTGTCAGCATCCGAAGTAAAAGCATTAAAAAACTTTAAAAAAACATTTATAAACCCTGAAATTATTGAGGAAACAGGGGAGGAGTGGAATTTTAATGAGGGCTGTTTAAGTATTCCAAATATTCGCGAAGAGGTCTCTAGGAAACCAAAAATTAAAATCCGTTACCAAGATGAGAACTTTAAAACTTACACTGAAATATTTGATGGATTGATTGCACGTGTGATTCAGCATGAATATGATCATATTCAAGGAGTTCTGTTTACAGATAAAGTTTCAAGTTTTAAAAAGCGTTTACTCAGAGGTAAATTGAGTTCCATATCAAAGGGAAAAATTGATGTAAACTATAAAATGCGTTTTCCAAAAATCTCTAAAAAAAGAGTTTAAAAACATCCTTATGAGTTTAAAAAAAATATTGGCAATTTCAAAAAAACCAGGATTGTATAAATTAATCAATCAAAGCCGTGGTGGTTATGTTGTAGAATCTATGATAGACAGCAAAAAGCGTTTCGTAATGATAGATGAAAGCTTAAGTTTGTTAAGTGAAATATCCATTTACACCCTTGAAGATGAGCTGCCTTTAATGGAAGTTTTTAAAAAGATTTTCATTAAAGAGCAAGGCAAGGCAACTACAGTGAGTCCAAAATCCTCCAATGAAGACTTAGAGTCTTATTTTTTTTCGGTTTTACCAAACTTTGATGAAGACCGTGTTTATTCAAGTGATATTAAAAAAATTCTGTCCTGGTACAATCTGCTATTGAATGACGGCTTTGATTTTAAACAGCCAGTTATAAATTCTAAGAATCAATAGTTCTAAATAACAATTTATAATGTTTATATGTGGTGCGCTTACACAAAAGAATTTAGATATAATTGGCACTTAGCAGCCCCTGTGATTTTGGGAATGTTAGGGCATGTTCTTGTAGGTCTTGTGGACAATATTATGGTAGGGCAGTTGGGCGCAGCAGAGTTGGCTGCAGTATCTCTTGGGAATAGTTTTTTCTTTGTGGCTATGGCGCTTGGTATTGGATTTTCTACGGCAATCACACCCTTGGTGGCAGAATCCCATTCTGAGCAAAAATTTGACATTGGTAAATCAGCTTTAAAGCATGGTCTTCTACTTTGCTCTACCATTGCTTTGGTACTTTTTGTATTGATTTTACTTGCAAAGCCCTTAATGTACATTATGAACCAACCTGAGGAAGTGGTTATGCTTGCACTTCCTTATCTTGATGTCATCGCTGTTTCATTAATTCCACTTATTATTTTCCAAGCTCTGAAACAATTTAGTGATGGCTTATCGCTCACAAGATATCCTATGTATGTGACAATTATCGCAAATTTCATTAATGTTTTTTTTAATTATGTATTGATTTTTGGAAAATGGGGTTTTCCAAAAATGGGTGTTGTTGGAGCTGGTATTGGGACCCTTATTTCACGTTTTGTTATGCTCTTATTAATGTGGTTTTTCTTAAAAAACCTGGATAAAACAAAAGCCTATTTAACAGCGATAAAAATCACTTTTGTGGAAAATGCTATGCTTAAAAAAATTATAAGTTTAGGTTTGCCCAGTGCATTACAAATGTTTTTTGAAATTGGAATCTTTACAGCGGCTATTTGGCTGAGTGGAACATTAGGTAAAAATTCTCAAGCCGCCAATCAAATTGCATTAAATCTGTCCTCAATGACCTATATGATTGCCGTTGGGCTCGGAGTTGCAGCGACTATTCGAGTTGGTAATCAAAAAGGACTAAAACGTCCTATTGAATTACGAAGAATTGCAAAATCAATTTTTTTAATGGGTCTTATCTTTGCAGCTCTATTTGCTGTACTATTTATTGCTTTTCACGATGTATTACCTAATTTTTATTTGGACGTTAAAGACCTTAATAACCTAGAGGACAATAGTGAAGTCGTTGTCATCGCATCCCAACTGCTTATAGTTGCTGCTTTATTTCAAATTAGTGATAGTACTCAAGTTATATTCTTAGGGGGGTTAAGAGGTCTTCAGGACGTTATAATACCTACATTCATAACATTTTTTTCCTATTGGATTGTAGGTTTCCCTTTATGCTATTATCTTGGTAGTGAGGCTATGTATGGAAGTACAGGGATTTGGATAGGTTTACTGGCAGGGCTTACGGCTTCTTCAATTTTTTTATATCTGCGATTTGATTATCTTTCAAAACAATTTATCATTAAAAATAAAACCCCATGACATTGCCAAAATTTATTTTAGGAGATCACTCAGATTTTCCCAGTGCTATATTTGTTATCCATACAGAATTTCCCAGATTCATCATAAATCTTGAATCTGATGAAATTGAATGGTTAGAAGATTTTGACCAACAAGATGAAAAAGAATTGAAGTCTGAAGCAGAAAATGCGATTATCCAGGCTTCTGTTTTTTACGATTCAGAAGTTGTGAAATATGAAAAAGAATAAAAACAATGCTTGATTATATTTTAGAATTTGACCGTGAGTTATTACTTTATCTAAATAATTTAGGCCAGGAGCCCTGGGATAAATTTTGGTTCACTGTTACCAACAAATGGTCTTCCATTCCACTCTATGTTTTATTGTTATTTTTAATGGCCAAAGGTCTTTGCAAAAAAGGGGTAGTGTTTCTGTTGTTGTGCCTGGCCGCTATGATTACCTTTACCGATCAAGTCACCAATCTTTTTAAAGATGGTTTCGAGCGTTTAAGACCTTGTGCCCAAGAAGGGGTTGTAGAGTTTTTAAGATTGGGCGATTGTAATGGTTTTGGATTTTTTTCTGGACACTCCTCAAATTCCATGGCAGCGGCTGTTTTCACTATTTTAATGTTGAAGTCAAAATATAGAAAGTTGATTTTTTTAATGATTCCTTGGAGTTTAATGGTAGGTTACAGCCGTATTTACATTGGAAAACACTATCCGTTAGATGTTGTTTTTGGCCTGGCTTTTGGTGTCATCTCTGGCTATTTATTTTATGTCTTTTTTAGTAAATTAAAAACTAGATTTATCAATTTATAGTAGTAATTTTTAATCAAAAAACGCTTCGGATTTTTGATTTTTAAATCATTAAATTTAACAAATGTCTTTATCAGATTTTTTAAAATATACCGTTGGGAAAAGTGTTGTTCTGATGGTAACTGAAATTGAGTTTAATTATTACATACCAATCGATTTATCATATTCTAACGCAGCGCTTGAAAGCATAGATTTAAAAACCTCCGAATCATTTTCAAGTTTTATCAATCATTTTCTGAAAAGCCATTCCAAAATAATCGCATATGGTGGTTATATGGAAAAAAGATTGATTTATAATCGCAGTATTCACTTTCAAAATGAATCTTTGGAACAACAACGAAACATTCACTTAGGATTGGACTTGTGGTGCGCTGAAAAAACTCCTGTTTTAGCTGCATTTGATGGGATTGTTCACAGCTTCAGGAATAACAATGCTTTTGGAGACTATGGACCGACTCTGATTTTGGAACACCACTTGCAAGACTTTATATTTTTCACATTGTATGGTCATTTATCATTGGACTCCATTAAAGACTTATACATAGGGCAAAAGATTCAATCTGGTACTATTGTTGGGCGTTTAGGTGGTCCTTTGGTGAACGGAGACTATCCGCCGCATTTACATTTTCAAATTATAGAAGATTTACAAGGAAATTTTGGTGATTATCCCGGAGTTTGTAATGCCAATGAAGTTGATTTTTATAAAGATAATTGTCCTGACCCCAATTTTATATTGAAGTTGCAATAATTTTTTATTCTCTTGTGAGAACCCATTCTCCTTTTTGAATCAGTGGTAAAGCTTGTTTATACTTCATTGTTTTACTCGAACCACTCATCACATTTTTTATGGTTACTTTGTCGTTGCGACCGATTTTAGGTTGTTCGCGAACAATAGTTTCCACAACTTGAGGCGCCCTTTGTCTGTTTCCAGTAGCTCTTGATTGGGCTGCAAGTTCATCCATGTTTGGAATGACGTCTTTTGTAGTTTTAACTTTTTCTCTTCCTCTTGTTTTTGCTTCTTGAATAGTATTTGCAGTTTCTTGTGGAATTTCTCCTTTGAACAAGAAAGAAATAACATCTTTATTGACTTGGTCAATCATCTTCTTGAACAATTCAAACGATTCAAATTTATAAATCAAAAGCGGGTCTTTTTGTTCGTGAACCGCTAGCTGAACCGATTGTTTGAGCTCATCCATTTTTCTTAAATGTGTTTTCCATGCATCGTCAATAATGGCAAGTGAAATATTTTTTTCAAAATCGGTTACTAATTGTTTTCCGTTTGTCTGATAAGATTTTTCAAGATCTGTAATGACTTGAAGGGTTTTGTTGCCATCTGTAAAAGGCACGACAATTCTTTTAAACTTATTCCCTTGATTTTCGTAAACATTTTTAATGACAGGATAGGCTAGGTCTGCATTGTGTTCCATTTTAGACTCGTAATGCGCAAAAGCTTCTTTGTAAATAATTTTAGCGAGTTCTTGCTCCGTTTTGTCTTCAAATTCTGATTTAGACATTGGTG
>MDTG01120159.1_pt1 | contig 26763 bp, 23 predicted proteins | sample 811421 | NCBI WGS metagenome assembly MDTG01 (sample SAMN05326645, study PRJNA326480) | marine metagenome | isolation source: seawater | place: Pacific Ocean: South East | collected 2011
CGATGCTTTGGGCAGACGGTCTGACACGGACCGCCCCGGAATCAGAATATCAGGGGTCAGTCTCTTTTACGGAAAGTGATCTCAACGCATGTTATGAACGCCTAGCCCCGACCGGTCGAGTAGACCTGGTGGTGATTGGATGCCCGCAGGCAAGCATCGGAGAAGCACGGGCGGTGGCTGCAGAAGTCCGAGCAAGAATGGAGTTGGGCCAAAGGATACCCAACAATCGACTTTGGTTATTCACCTCAGGCGCGGTGCATGACCAACTCCTCCAAGATGGCACATCAGATATTCTCGAAGAAGGAGGAGTATTGCTCTTGAGGGATACTTGCCCCGAGGTAACTCCATACAACAGGGACCGATATAATTACCTGCTCACTAATTCCATGAAAGCAGAACATTACCTCACCAGTGGTTTGAATTCAATGCCCACTAGCGTTGCACGAATACACGAGTGCGTCGCACATGCATTCGATCCAAATTTATCCGCAGGTCCCCCTCCCTCGCTTGAAAAATCACATGCAAAAGAAATGATATCTGCAAAAACATGGAAGAGTGGAGAGGCCTCTATGAAGGGGTCGGGCTTACCTAGCCAGCATTCATTCGAGGTTGTTGCCAAGGCCCTTGTCACTGACATACCAATCACGTATCTCGGATATGTAGATCCTGAGTCAGGCATAGTGACTGAGCCGGGACACCCTCTTCATGGACAGGCTATAGGTGGGAAGATACTCGTCTATCCGCGTGGCTCGGGGTCCACTGTAGCCCCATATGTGCTGATGGGCCTCTCTTACGGGGGAAAAGCACCTGCAGCAATTTTGAACAGGGACGTTTGCCCACTCACACTCCCTGCTGCATCTATCCAGGCAATACCCTACGGACATGGCTTTGATGCCGATCCAACTATTGAGATAAATTCCGGAGACCTCGTGAAAATGACTCTTAACGAGGGCATTGTCACAGTCACCATATTGGACCGCTCACCATCTAAAGAAGAGGCATCAGCATGACTAGGGAAAGCCCTCCTTGCAGGCCGCAGGATCTTGGAAAGTTTGAGATTGTGAATAGGGATGGGGCTGCCAGAATAGGGAAAATCCACACCAACCATGGAATATTAACTACTCCCGCTCTTTTGCCCGTTGTAAATCCGAATATACTTACAATTGAACCAAGAGAGATGTGGGATAATTTTGGTTTTAAGGCACTAATCACGAACTCGTATGTGATCTGGAAACACGAAAAACTTCGGAAGCAGGCACTTGAACAGGGAGTACACGAGCTCCTGAACTTTCCGGGTGTGATAATGACTGACTCCGGAACTTTTCAATCATATGTCTATGGGGATGTGGAAGTTGGAATCGAGGAGATTGTTGAATTTCAGCGAGATATCGGCGTGGACATAGGTACAATGCTCGACGTCTTCGGTCGCCCCGACATGACTAGGGAAGAGATAGAGGAAGCTGTTGATATTACTGCAGTGCGCGCTATTGCATCGCTTCGAGCCGCAGGAGAAAAATTACTTCTCAACGGACCTATTCAAGGAGGAATACATCAAGATTTGAGAGCGGAATCAGCATCTAGAATGGCTGCATCAGAGGCAGGAGGAAAGCGGTTTTCGGTTCATCCAATAGGGGGCATCGTCCCACTCATGGAAACACAGAGGTATTCCGATCTATTTTCTGCAGTGCTCTCTTCCATGTCAATGCTCCCCCCAGACCGCCCAGTTCATATCTTTGGGTGCGGACACCCTATGTTGTTTCCACTTTGCATTGCACTCGGTGCAGACCTTTTCGACTCAGCAGCTTATGCCTTATTTGCCAAAGATGGGAGGATACTCTCCGAAGAGGGAACCCACAGAATCGAATCCGCAGTGGAGTGGCCCGTGTCGTCAAGATATCTCGAAGATTACACGCCGATGGAGGTCAGGCAGATGGATAAGAAGACTAGGACAGCAGTTCTTGCCAGACATAATCTTGAGGTCACGCAGAGAGAACTTTCTCGATGTAGGGAAGCCATAAGGAATGGATCAATATGGAATCTCGCGGAACGTAGAAGTCACGCATCCCCTTATCTTAGAAAGGCATTTAAGGAGATAATGGCAATCATAAAAGAAGACTCAAAATCACCGCCAGGGCTCAGATTGTCGTCAATTATTTTCTCAACCGACCCAGTTAGGCCTTCCTCCGAACCCTTTGGCGAAGACATCTCTGAAAGGCCGCATATCATTCACGCTGGCACGCTACTGGAAAAGAGGTGGAGGTTACCGGGCTCATGGTGGGACGGGTCCACAGGACCGCCATCGAATGTTGTAATTCTGCACGGAAGCCAACCTCCATGGAGAACTGCATACGGAAGTACGGTATCCGAGATTCTTCAACATGAACCCAAGACCGCATTGTTCGTGAACACGCCACTGGGAATAATCCCCTACTCATTGGAGGACTTATCCCCCTGGTGTCGAGTAGAAGGTAGTGATGATTCTGTTTTGGTTGATCCAAATTCTGCAGAATCATACATTCGATTAGACCGTATCGGATTGCAGGACACACCTCTTGAATACAGAACGGCTTCTGATAGTGAAGCCATGATGAAGAGCGAGATTAAAACGTGGTTAGATAGATGTTCTACTGTAGATAGGCTCGCAGTCCTTTGCGGAGTGAAACCTTCTGATGGGTGTCGAATAACAGATGGCATGAACGTTCGACACTCAAAGACAGGTAGGCCAGTGAACATATTGCTGGGTGAACGTCACCTTTTCTCACCTCGGTTGAATGATGGAGGGTTGTCCCTTGCACTGGAAGGTGCCAAGGCGCTCCATTCCCTTGTGAATGTCCAGCCCCCTCTTGGATTTTCGAGTGGCAATGAAAGTCATCTTCGGACCCATCCGGGTATTGCCAGAGTCACAATCCACTCTGATGCAGTACCATTTGTAGGGGCTGGAAGGAATGTTATGCACGGATTCGTGATCGGAGCAGATGAGTGGGTTACAGTCGGGCAGCCATGTTTGATTGTAGATGAAAATGGAAGTCTAGTAGCACATGGAAACTCCAATTCAACCATGCTTGAAATGTCCGTGCAAAGGAAAGGTGTAGCTGTACGAGTCAGAGATGGAGTATTGACTTGAATGAGAAGGTCTTCACGGGGATTGATTCATAGGTTGTTCAAACAGTGGACAAACAAGCAACGGAGGATAAAGGTGTGAGTGACCCAGTAATCCAAATACGCGGGCTCAGAAAAATGTACGGCCCGCACACCGCTCTGGACGGTGTTGATTTGGACATCGGTACTGGCGGAATAGGGATATTGGGGCCGAATGGCTCAGGAAAATCAACCCTGTTCAAATGTATTTTGGGTTTGATAAGAATAACTGAGGGTGGTGGCACAGTTCTTGGAAAGGATATTGTGACCATGGGCCCACAGATACGATCCAGTATAGGATATATGGCAGAATACGATTCTTTGGATCCAGGTCTAACTGCTGTAGACCATGTAAGATATGCCGGGGAACTCCTCGGAATGCGACCAGACCAAGCAACACAGAGAGCACATGAAGTTCTGCAGTATGTTGGTCTGGAAGATCAGCGCTATCGCACTATCGACAGTTTCTCCACAGGAATGAGACAGGCTACAAAACTGGCATGTGCAATTGTTCATGATCCCCAGATACTTTTCTGCGATGAACCTACTAATGGATTAGACTCATCTGCGAGGCAATTTATGCTTGACACCCTGAGGAGAACCATCTCTGATGGAGGGGGGACTGTCATCATGACTAGTCATGTTATGGAAGATATTCAGGGTGTGTGTGAACGGGTAGTGATGCTTTCCGGGGGGAAGATAGTTTTGGAAGGTCGCATAGATGAGCTTGCACGCCAAATTACGAGAGAAATCGAAATATCTGTCTGGGGTGGAGCTACGAAACTAGAGGAATGGCTACTGACAAGAGGCCATCGCGTCCGAAGAATGGGGCGTATAATGAGGGTCGAAATGAATGGTGATGAGACAATTTCAGCCATTCTTCTGGGAGCCTCCGAGACAAACGCCCAAGTCAGAGTCTTGAAAGAGTACGAGCCAGATCTGGAGGATATATTTCTCCTTATCATGCAACGACTAGGAAAAGAGGCAAAGGGAGCCTCTGCTATTATTGGGGGTCGTGAATAATGATCGAATCTGATGGCACCGCTAGTCTCGGCGAAGCCAGAATAGAGGCGGCCTACGGTTCAGGAGATGGCGACGACACTTCGTCTGCAACAGTAGCAAGGCCAATGGAAGGCAAAATATTCGAACAAATATACCGGCCGTGGAATGGCCCTCTCGGCCCGAGATGGGTCAGGAACTACGCTATCTACAGGCATCATGTATACGGTATAGTCTCAGGCTCTGGCCATCGACGCTACCATCCATTCGTGAGGCTACTTTTGCTAGTTGTCATACTGGGTTCGATGACCCCAATACTCATGCTTTTACTTTCAACCTTGGTGAGCGACGATGCAACAGGCTTCCTCAATAGGATGTGGGGGGTAAATAGGTACAATTTATGGGGTAACGTGTTGGGATATTTCCCGCGCAATCTTTGCATGTGGCCATTGTTGACTGCTCTTGTGGTTGGCGGCCTGATTTCTGACGATAGAAGAAATGGGACCAGCGCAATATACTTCTCTAGGCCAGTTTCACGGCTTGATTATGCAGCCATGAAATGGCTAAGCGCCGCATCAGTCCTCGCCATAGTGATCCTTCTGACGTACATGATGTACTATTCTGCGGCTGTCGTCTTCAAAGGAGAAGGCTGGTCATACATAGCAGACACCCTTCCAATTTTCATTGGAGGATTATTGGCTGGTATCTTCCTGGTATTCACCTACACCTCGATAGGAATCGCACTTTCAAGCATAAGTACGAGTAGATTTACAGCCTCAATTTCATTCTTGGGTTACATCCTAGGATCCAAACTCATTGCATGGCTGATAGAAATACAATTCAATACAACTTACGTCTACATGGTAAGCCCCTATGACTGTCTAGCACATGTCGGGCAGTGGCTAGTGGGCCTTCCATCCAACTATGATCACCCCCTTGCATTATCAGTCATATCATTGGTGGCAATGAATGCAGCCTCATTGGCGATATTCGCAAGCCGCGTGGCATCATTGGAGGTGACTAGGGAATGACGAATCCGCCAGCTGTGACTCTAGACCACGTGTCAAAGTGGTATGGACAAGTCATTGGCATCAATGATGTATCAATTGCAATTGACGGGGGTGTAACGGGCATTCTAGGCATGAACGGTGCAGGAAAATCAACTCTCTTCAAACTCCTAATGGGCAGAATCCGACCAAGTAAAGGATCTGTGCGGCTCTTTGGAACAAACCCATGGGATTCCACCGCGCCATATCGGAGAATTGGCTATGTTAGTGAATCAGAGAGGATGTATGACTGGATGACTTCAATCGACTTCGTATCCACTCTTGCTAGGCTTCATGGCATGACAAGGGCAGAAGCTGAATTTCGGGCTGAGCACGCTCTCTCTTTTGTTGATCTGGGGGACGTTCTGAACAAGGAGATCGGCAAATACAGCAAGGGTATGCGTCAACGAGTCAAAATTGCAGCTGCTTTGGTACACGATCCCGACTTGCTCATACTAGACGAACCTCTTCACGGCTGCGACCCCCTAGCGCGAACTAGTATAATGAACGTGATAAGAGAAATGGGGTCAAGAGGGAAGACCGTACTACTTTCGAGTCACATACTAGAAGAAATAGAAAGAATAACTGAACAGATCGTCATTCTTCATGCCGGCAGACTAGTTGCTCTTGGTAATTTACATGCAATCAGAGCAATGCTTGACAAGCACCCTCATCGTATTCTGATACACTGTGAAGATGCAAGAGCTCTCGCATCAAGCTTCATCGATAAGCAACCAGTATATGGCGTTAGATTCCTGGATAATGAGCGCCTTGAGATAATGACAAAAGACCTCTCGGAAGCACATTCCATCTTGCCAGCGCTGATCCTTGAGTCAGGGGTCCCAATACACTCTATTGAGAATCCGGATGATAATCTGGAATCTCTTCTTGGTTACCTTGTGGGTGATTCAAGATGAGTAGGAAGGACCAGATAGACTCTGAAGGAAGACGGCTGGCTACGACAGTGTGGACAGCACTCGATAGGAAAGCCGGAGCGATAATTGAACTCACAGTTAGGCAACTAAAGAACAAGACTTCTACATGGACTGTAATGGGCGTATCCGTCTTGTTGCTCACACTTCTCTCAGCATTCTACATCGATGCGGTGAGGCAGGGCTTCGAATCTATCGATAATGACGGGGACTCTGTTGATTTCGATGGCGACGGCTATCCCCTCGGACAGGAAATGAAGTATGGCTCCAGCGATTATGACGACAGAGAATTCCCTGGAGCTGCTATTTTCATCCCTGAAGATCAAATCAATTACTGGGGTGTTCGAACACACTCCGGAAACTACACATGGGATGTGTTTGGACCGTCTAAATTTACAGGAAATTGGGAGAACGCCGCTTACAACTTCGATGGATCCAACGATGAATGTCCTGAAATAATCGGGGAAAATCTGGAGAATACCCCCTATGGGTACAGCTCCTTCGCATGCACTCTTGCCGATAACTCCCTCTATGTACAATTCTTGAGATTCGACGGGAATGGAACTCTGGCAGTTGCTGAGGGCTGGAATGCAGAATACGGTAGAACAACCGAGAGCTACTACGTCCCCCCAGATCCTCCAAGCGCGTACATCGACGAAGACGGATTGGACTGGGACTCTGAAGATCCCTCTCAAAGCCAGGGATTCGATGACGACGGAGACTGTACCCAAGAGAATTACTATCTGCCTACTGGAAATCAAAATAACGATGAAAATAGAAATGGCATAGCTTGCGATGTGCAATGGATAAGAGGTCCAGATGGCTCGGTTTTACAAATAAACAAGGATGAATTTGTTGACGAGGACCCTGTGGACTCAGAACTCCTAGGGGAATCTTCTCACAGATCATTCATAATCGCCACAGGGAAAATTGCATTCGCTATGATTATCGGCATCTTCCTGCCGTTGTTCTTGGCGTTAGGGCTGATTCGAGATGAAAGCGAGAATGGAACGTTACATTATTTGCTCTCAAAACCAATTCATCGTGGTGAATTCATCGTCTACAGGCTCACGGGATATCTCATATTCACTGGTGGCTTCGTGCTTGCGATGTCTTTGATCATGGCTTTAATCACCGTTACCATTGGGCCTGATGGAAATAGGTTGGGAGACATCAATGTCTGGTTTGGCATAGGCATTGTAACCGTACTCTCTCTTGCTGCTTATGGCTCAATTTTCAATGCAATGGGACTTATATCTCCAAAATATGGCGTTTATTTTGCATTGGTGTATGGCGTGTACGAGTTTGCAATGGCGGTCATGACCTTGTTCGGGGCAGACTTGGTTCCAATAATCTCAGTATCCCACTGGTCTCTCCAAATGATTGATGCGATTGTAATTCTCGCATGGCCGGATACCATCATGCTAGCTCAGATGGCAACTGCATTCAATCTTGAAAGTGGGTTGGCATTCTTCTGGAATCCCCCTGTACACACTTTTGGGACTGGTTCATCAGCACTGGCGTTGAGTCTGAGTGTAATTGTACTTCTCGTTTTCATAACATTCCCAATACTAATCGGTCAATCCATATTCAATAGGAGGGAGATCGATTGAATGACCAAATGAAAAGGTTCGGAGGAGATCTTTCCACCATGTGGCGCTTTGACATTCTGCCACCAATCAAGCGACTCTCATGGTGGTGGTGGTGGTTCATCTTGGTCCTCCCCGATCCGAAACATCCCAAGAGATCACGTCAACTCATGGTTCTATGGTCAACCAAGGAGACTCCCTCGATAAGGGTGAACAACCACTGGTGGAAGCCTGGTGCTAGGATGGCAATCGATGAGCATGATGGCCATGTTCTGCCGGGAATGGTGTGTGCGTGGTGGTATGACGGAGATGTGATGCACGAGCCAGCCCGTATGACTGAATGCCGAATTACAGCAATGACAGATACACATCCGAATTGGCCGGGGGACGGAATGGGTGTTGGGGGTGGCGCAGTAGTCCCCTTGACAAGCGATGACCTATCTTTCGGCATGTTGCCAGACCTAAGCAAGATGTGGCTTTCATTCAAATCAGATAATGAGTCAGATAATCATCTTCCAAAATCCTTCGAGGCAGAGTTGACGCCGTGGTGGGAACGTCCAAGCAGCGCAACATATGCGAACAATGTTTACGCATTGGGGATGGGGTACGATATCCTAAGAATACACGCCATGAAAGCCAACGTGTCGATAGATGGAGAGGTTGTCGAAGGTTCGGCATACTTTCAGAAGGTAACTGTGCAAGCTCCCAGCGTGCCATGGTTCTGGGGTTTTCTTCATTTTGATGATGGGACGTATCTGGACTGGTTCTTGCCACACATCTCTGGCTCGATGTCGAAGAAAGACTCTGTACCATGGTCCAAAAGGGATTCAATCAGATGGCCCAGTAATGCCAGAGGTCTGATGCACGATCGGTCTAGGGGTACTACTGAGAAACTTGAACATGGATCGATTGAGCTGATTAAACCAGATGACCCAGAAGCACTAACAGATTCAGACGGTAATGTACTTCCAAGATTCAGGATAAGGCTCCACAATGAAAAGGTAAACGTAGAGCTCCAAGTAAGGGCAACTTCGAGAGCGCATTGGACTTTCGATCAACCCACGCGGGCAGGCCTCACAAGCCATCTCACCTACAATGAGTACCCACTCGAAGTGGAACATATCCTCCTATCGGATGAGGCTGGCGACAGGAACATCTCAGATTTCAAATGGATACGGGGCAATGCAGAGCATGCTTGGGGAATCCTAAATTGAAATGAGATATCTGCTCAAGTCATGGCCAACACCGGGGACCATCTCAACAGTGGGACCAACAGGAATAGGATACCCACGCTGACAGATTCCGAGCAAATTCTCTGGATAGGCCACCCTACGGCGCGTAGCATGTATGGAAGATACGTGCTGGGGGGCTTGATGGGGGGGCTGTACATATTTTTCTGGTGGGCGAATATATCTGAAAGACCACAGGGGGAAGGCCAAATGGCATTTGTGATCAAAATGCTCCATCTGGGTGCAGACATTACGGGTGTCTTCGGCCTCATGATAATCATGCTAATACTTGCTAAAATAATCCATTTTTCCAATGGCCCCACCAGTGGAAAATGGACTATCATCTGGGTTATTTTTGCAGCTATATTGCCAGCATTTTGGGTATCCTTAGAAATCAGCATCAATGTTGCAGGCATTTTCGGGGATGGAGATTTTCCCCTGCCTAGTTGGGGGAATGCCTACTATTTGCTTTTAGGCCCTATGTTTGCAGGAATTTTAATCGCATTAACCGTGGTTTACCAAAGAGCGTTCACATATGCAATAACGGATCGTCGGATACACTTAATCAAACGATTCATGTATCTTGATGCCAATAGCCAAAGTATAGGATACGACCGTATTGAGAATCTCATAGTTGAGACGTCGATAACCAGTAGATTGCTTAGATTCGGGACTATACAGATTCTCACCGCCTCAGGCCTGAATATCGCTTCTGATTCGACTTCAGTAGCAGCAGGAGTTTCAAATGATACGACAAATGAGGAGTCCCCCGGCGGAATACGAGCATTATTCTCAGGGATTGGACTATTCCTCTCGTTCAAAAGAACTAGGCCAAAGGCAGTGAATGAGCCAGAGTCCTGCATCTACGGAATTCACACTCCTGAGAAAATTCACCTCCTGATCAATCAGACATCGGATGCATTCCGAATGTCGTAAATGAGCCTGTTGATTATCGGAGCAGAGGCATATCGTTGATAACCAAAAGCATCTGGGTTGTAGTACGAGGGAACACCATGTCCGAAGACGTAGTCACATCTGCAGCACAACACATCACTCGAGGCGATTACATGTCGGCAATGTCGATTTTTGAGGAACATGTGAGCAGTTCTCCAGACGATCCAGCCGGTTATCACGGTTGGGCAGAGGCAGCCTTGTTCGAGATACAAGAAAATGGAAATCTCGATGACAAGGGCAATGATAGGATCAATGAGGGCCAGGTGCAATCATACCTTCGTCGAGCATGTTCACTTGCACCAGAAAATGCGGATTACAGGGCAGCATACGCTAATGCTCTTATTGAGTTCGACCGAATACCCATGGCTGTCAGGGAACTCCGGAAACTTGTCGATTTAGGAACTTCTTCCGAAGAGACAGACATTTCGTTCCACCTCTATGAAGCAGCGCGACTACTCATCGAATCAATCGATGTTAAGACCAATTTCGATAGAAGTGCACCCATTGCCAGACAGTTCATTCGCGATGCAGTCGAATTTTCACTTCTAGGCCTCGGATTCCAGTCGGTTGGAGAGGCAATGGAGTACTTGGTAGAGGAGTAAATGTGCAACCCGGCCCAGAAGCCGAGAGTTTCATCCTCGCAGTAGGTTATCACGGGGCAGCTTTCAGCGGTTCACAAATACAACCTGATATGCCAACGGTGCAAGGAGAAATAAAGTCCATCATTGAAGAACTGAACTGGTCCGAGAATGCAAAAATTCGCCTATCATCGAGAACTGACTCGGGTGTAAGTGCGAGAATGAACCTAATCGATCTGGAACTCGAACCGACACTTATGAACAACTTGGACGAATCCAGAATAATCAGGGCTATAGGCGATAGGCTTTCATCAAATCTTTGTGTTTGGGGGGTCTCTAGGAGAAAATCTTCTCTGCCAATCAGACTAGCTTCTTCTCGCACGTATCTGTATCGCTTGGATATGATCCATGGTTGGAATAATGAAGTAGACCTGGACGTTCTCGAAGAAATATGTTCCATTTTCACCGGAAAGCATGATTTTTCTGCCTTCTCGAGACAAGACCCAGACCGACTTCCTGTGAGGACTGTTGACGAATGTTCGCTATGGAGGCGAGAAAATGGGGGAATCGTCGGATTCAAAATTACAGCAGAGTCATTTCTTTGGAATCAGGTTCGAAGGATGGCATCAGCCATCAATGCAGTAAATAGCTCAAATTCAAGCATCGATGAAATCAGAGACGCCCTCAGGAATCCCAGCCAAGCCAGAGATTTAGGAAGAGCCCCCGCTGATGCGCTGTTACTCTGGAACATTGACCACAGGGATATCCCTGCTCACTGGGCTGCCTCTTTACCTGAATTACCATTCCATGCGCCGCCGCTCAATTCAGACCCCAGAGCCATAGCCCGATGGCGTGCTACGGCCTTATCTGAGATACACACGCTTCTTGAATCAGATTGGACTTCTAGATTTACTTAACTAGTAAGGAAACCAAGTCCCCATCATTGACGGGGAGCAATTCTCTAAGAAATGAGCTTGCAATTATCTCAGCAGTCTCAGTGTGCCGAGTAAGATCTGGTATGAGTATTGCACATTCGTACCACGAGGAACCATCTTTTGATATCGAGGCTAGGAATGCCGTGGCCCCTCCGAATGAGCGGCCCTCTCTCTCAAATCCGTTTATTCTATTCGGTTCGATACCTTCGATTGTGTCCCCTTCACATAGACCTGCCACTGCTCGTAAGCTGGTGTATGTATCCAAATTTTCCTTTAATACCTCGATATTCAGAGTTCCAGGCCACGCCGTGGCACCCAATACGTCTCTAAATTGATCTTGATAATGCGGTTGGGACATGAATACCTGAGCTCTCCCGAGACCACTCGCTACCTTGCCCCGTATTCTCGTCTCCGTCACGGCCTCGCACCTCCTAAATACGCCTCATGATAATCTTGCAATCACTGTGCACGGGTGCATTTTCTCTCAACTACTTAGAAATCAGTGTAGCACCGGTTTCGCTGCGAATAATCAATCCATCTTTCAGAGTGTGGACGCTCATGACAGCTTCGGTTGTACCGTCTGGGAAGTCCATTATAGAATGCTCAACTAGTATCTCATCGTTTTCATAAATGCATCTGGCATCACGGACGACGACCTTTTCGTTGGCCATCATCATGTTCATCATCTCCACCATCTGCTCTCTGTCCATCGAAGTGCCGGTCTGGTGCCTGACGAACTCGTAGTTGCCATGGAGCAAGTCGGTGTACATATTGGCATCTCTCTTTTCCAAGGCTTCGGTCATTATATTGTACAGGGTCATGTTGGTCGACTCTGGAACCAACATTTCATTGTTCGTTATTCAAAACTTGATTGGTAATAGCCATTTACTCCCTATCTCATGGATCACCATGGCGGCAGACCTCTCGTGGATGAAGCGCCGATATGAAGAGCTTGAAGAACAAGGTCTGGCATGGAAACCACCCACCCTCGAATCAGCTAATGCACCAAGGTGCAACATTGAAGGATCTGAGATGATAATGCTGTCTGCAAATAATTATCTCAATTTAACAACCCACCCAAAAGTCGTAGCGGCCTCCATCGAGGCGACCAAAAAGTACGGTGCTGGATCAGGCTCAGTAAGGGCAATCGCCGGTACCTTGGACCTGCACCTAGAAGCCGAGAAAGTCGCTGCTGAATTCAAAGGCGTCGAAGCCTCATTGATTTATTCTGCTGGGTACACAGCAAATGTTGGTCTTATTCCGACACTCGTCAGGGGGCAAAAAGACCTCATTATCTCAGACGAGTTAAATCATGGCTCAATAATCGACGGCGTCCGCCTGACTAAGGCCCAAAGGTCGGTCTACCCGCACAATGACATGAACGGGCTCGAGAAAGCCTTGAAGGAAGGTAAGTCAGCTGAGCGTAAGTTGATAATTACGGACGGCGTATTCAGCATGGATGGCGACATCGCCCCCCTAGATCAGATAGTGGATTTGGCTGAAGACTACGATGCCATGGTAATGGTGGATGATTGTCATGGCGAGGGAGTCCTGGGCGGGGGTAAAGGCATAGTAGCACACTTCGAACTCCAAGGGAGAGTGACCGTCGAAGGTGGCTCATACTCCAAAGCATTGGGAGTCCAAGGCGGTATTATCGCAGGATCAGAGGACTTGAGGAACCACGCCTTGAATCATAGCAGGTCGTGGCTTCTCTCAGGAAGCCAGCCGCCGGGCGTCGCAGCGGCACAGAAGGCCTCAATAGAGGTCCTGAGAGACGAGCCTCAACACGTAGAGAAACTATGGCACAACACAAATTATTTCCGAGATGAGCTTACTTCCCTTGGATTCGATACAGGTGTGTCCACAACCCCCATCATACCAGTCATGTGCGGGGAAAGCAGAGTAGCTCAGCAATTTTCAAGAAAACTGATGGAAAGGGGGGTCATGGTTGGGGCGATTGTATTCCCAATGGTTGCAAGAGATAAAGCCAGGGTAAGAACTCAGATGTCTTCTGGACTGACACGCGAGGATATCGACGAGGTCCTTTCGAAGTTTGAAGAGGTTGGAAGAGAAATCGGACTAATATGACTCGCCGAAAAAGAAGACATTCTATCGGAGAGATTATCACAGACCAATCCCAGCCGCCACATTATGGGGGACGAGGGAGAGCCAATTTTCCAAATTCGGGGGGGGAATCTCGACTCAGGATTAAGAGGCGTTCCCGTTGGGACGTGCCAGACCTCATTCGTTGACCCCATGGAAGGAGTACACTATGTCGGATACCCCGTAGAAGATTTAGTCGATTTAGAGGAAGAGGACGTCATTTACCTACTCTTCAACAAGAGACTTCCCACTGAGGAGGAAAGTGAGGCATTCAGAGCGGAATTAGCCCATCGGGCAGAAAATATGCCAACTGGGGCTTTACGGGTACTTGAATCACTGACTCCAGGTTCAGGACACCCAATGGATTGGTTGTCAATTGGAATACTCGCCCTCGGCGCATCAGATACAACGGGTGATTTGCGTACCGATGCCATGAACCTCATCGCCAGGATGCCTGAATTGATGGTCAGGATATTCCTCCTGAGGGGCGGAAATGTGCAGGAAACAAGAGACTCACGACCACAACTCGGCCTTGTGGAGAATTTTACACACATGCTTGGAGTGGATGGCGCTGAAGCAGATAGAATGAATAGAGTTTTGAGATTCTTTTTCATTCTTCACATGGACCATGGAGGTGGCAATCTTTCGACATTTTCCGGAAAAGCTGTCGCATCAGGGAGGGCTTCGATATACGCTTCTATCTCATCTGCAATGAGTGCCTTATCCGGCCCATTACACGGGAGAGCGAATCAATCATGTCTCGAATTCGTAAAGCGAATTGGGACCAGTAATGAGGAGGAGATTGAAACCTTCGTAAGGGGCGAACTCGCTGCAAAAAGACCAATCTATGGCTTCGGACACGGAGTACTTCGCGCGGAGGATCCTCGTGCAAGGTTACTAATCAAACTCGGCGAAGAGGTTTGTCCAGATGACTCTGATTTTAAAATCGTAAAAGCCCTCCGGAAGGTGGTCCCTCCAATTCTCTCAGAGATACCTAAGATATCCAACCCGTACCCCAATGTGGACATTGCCAGTGGATCATTGCTTCAGTCTGTGGGATTCAGAAAACCAGATTACTACACGACATTCTTCGGGTGGTCCAGGATAGCGGGAATAACCGCACAGATACTCGATGAGCGGAATGCACGAGGGGGCCGAGGAGTTCCAATCTACAGGCCCAAGTATTTGGCCGAGAATCAGCCACATAGGCGTCTTGAGTCATAGTGTCCCAGGATCCTTACCGACTCCTCTGTGACCTATCAAACGAGGCGCTTCCCAAGGAAGAGTACTTTCTGTTGTTATTATGCTCAATTCTTCGGGGGTTACACTCCATGACCAGCGCTTACGCCATTTTTGGACAACCCCTCTACGCTCACCCTGGGAAATTTCATTCCATGGCATTCTAACACCCTCAATTTCAGGCATAGTAGCGGGCCTCATGCATCTTTCTATACCATCGGGATACTTCAGATCTGAATCCATGGTGTCTGATATACACGATAGCCCAGCATCCAATAAACGCGGCTCCACCTTCAACGGCGCAGGCCAGACATAGACTGGATGCCCTTTTCGAATCTTGTTAAAGCGCTGAAGCCCTCTTCCCCTCAACCCAACGGACGTCCCTATCGGGACATGGCGGGTCCACCCTTCGAGATACTCCAAGGCGAGCGGAAGCATTGGCGCACCCAATTTTTTTTGTCGGGATAACATCCTCGGTACAGATGTAGAAATAAAAGATGGGAATGCTGCAGCCCTCTGGACATTCCATCCGCCCCATTGTCTTAATTTTGGCATTAGTCTTGCATGACGATAATCCCCGGAATGGCTCCTAGCCACTTTAGTTATACATGGGTCAAATGAGTAGAAGACCGTGGACGAAATGGGAACCTCCTCTTGTTCGATCATCTCTCTAACCTTCTCCATCAGTTCACTCATATGACGCCTCATCGCATCGCCTCTAAACCATCCCCCGCCAGCTCCAGAAGATGGATGGGGCGCTTTCAATTCAAGACAGACGAACCGACCCTCATCCACCCATCTTGATGTAAAATTCTCTCTGGACAAGAGATCCTCAAATCGATCGGAATGTTTTGAAATCTCGCTGTAATCGCTGGATTCCGGGAACAGGCCGCCCGGAGTTCGCGGGTCATGGTGGATAACTACCTCGCCATCAGCCGTCAGTCTGAGGTCCATTTCAACCCCATCTGCGTGTTCAATTCCGTAGAGTAGGGCTTCGACAGAATTTTCCCTTGGCTTCTCCCATGCCCCTCCAACCATACTCTATCTGAGTGTAATGTAGACCATCAATTAGCCTATCATGTATTTATTCGAATATCAAATAAATACAAGTTTCGGGAAACCGGCGCATACGGCCTATCGTATCCGTTATTGCCTGCGCAGTGACAACGCTCATACCCTCTCATATCTATTGGGTGCCGAGGCAGCAATATGCAAGGAGCCACTTTAGATCGTCAATCAAACCTCGAATCAGTACGCGGTTACGCATTCTATGACTGGGGTAAATCGGCATTTGAGACATCAGTTACAACCGCGGTTCTCCCTGCCTGGTTTGCGTATCTCTTCCTGAAGGCAAATGGTCTGGAGGCTGAAATTCTTGGCCGTAACATGACTTCAGACGCAGTATGGAGCGTCGCAGTTGCGATCGGAGCACTGCTGGTTGCAATTGCTAGCCCTTCACTCGGGGTCATCGCAGATAGACGGGCAATCAAGATGTGGTGGCTTAGAATATTGACCTATCTTGGAGCAGGATCAACCATTGCCCTCGCCTTCGCTCCAGTGTTCGATATCTCAATGCAGTGGGTTTGGATATTTGTCATGTTTCTATTGGCCAATATCGGATTGAATGGTGCAGGTGTATTCTACAATGCATTACTTCCACATATGGGTACGGACGATGAGATGGATGCAATATCCAACAAAGCGTTCGCATACGGCTATTTCGGAGGAGGCGTCTTACTGCTTATCCATCTTCTCATGATTACATTCATTGTGGATGGTGCCGGATCAAACCCTAGTTGGCTAATTCCTTTCGTAATGGCATCTTCCGGAGCGTGGTGGCTCGGATTTGCAATGTTGACTTTCAAGTATGTCCCTGAACCAGAAATCGAAAATGAGATGGAGAGCCTTGGAATTATTCAATCAGCAAAACTTGCATTCGGGGAGTTGAAAAAGACCTTTTCAGAATGGCGGAAATTCAAGACTCTCTTCATCTATATGTTCGCTTACTTCTTGTTCATCGATGGAATAAACTCAGTAACTGCATTAGCTGGAATTTACGGCATATCTGTATTGGGGTTAACGACCACTGCACTGATAGCTACAATATTGGTCATCCAATTTGTTGCAGCCCCATGTGCAATAGGATTTACAAAACTGGCTGAGGCAACGAGCACGAAATCAGCATTGACAATGTCCTTGGTTGGCTGGGTCGTCGTAGTGACCGCTGCGCTCTCATTCGCTCCGTTGGAACTCTCTCAGCATTCAGAGTACGATTTCCAGTATGATTGGAATCAAGAAAATACCGAATACGACATCACAGTTGGAGATACGGCATTCGCACTCAAGCTATCCGTCGACGATTCTGAACAAGATTGGGCAGTGAAGTGGCTTAATGTCATGCCAATACACGAGGATGACAATTACGACGATCGAACGATTTACGAATTCAATAATCCCGATACTGAATCTGATGAATACAGAGGAGCATCCACTGCCGATACTCAATTAATTGAGATGTTCTTCGAGGACTTTTCAGAAACAAGGTTCAGCGCTAGTGTATCCGGTGGGCCGTTAGATGGTCGCATTGCCCTCGGAGATGAACACCCAACCAGCCTCGGAGATGGACCACTGGACGTCGTCCCAGAGACCGTCAGGGACAAACTTTGGGAGCCACTTGGATTCGGCGTCATGTATCAATTTCTTCTGCTTGGGTGCATGGCTGGAGCCCTGCTAGGTGGTTCTCAGGGATTAGCAAGATCATTATTCGGCCAGATGGTGCCTGAAACCAGAAGTGCGGAATTCTTTGGATTCTTCGGGTTCTTCGGCAAAGTGGCCGCACTTCTCGGACCAGCGATTTATGCATTTATGACGACCATGTACGATAGTCGCGTAGGGGTTGCTAGCCTGTGCCTGCTCATAATAGCGGGAACATTCCTGATGCGAATAGTTGATGTCGACTCAGGTAGGGAAGACGCTCGCGCAGAAGATTCGAGGAACCGAGGTATAGAAAAATCACCTTGAGCGACTTGTGACTCGTTCGAATATGATAGCTATCTCCAATAAGACGACTACTGGGCCTCCAACCAAAAACATGGAAAGAGGGTCAGGAGGTGAAAGAAACGCACCTACTGCCAATGCTGAGAACCATAAAAGGGATCTATTCCTGATGATTGTTTCTGGCAATATTAGATTAGATCGGATGAGCATGAAAGCAACTAGAGGGACTTGAAAGCCGATCGTCGATGCTGTAATTAAACCCAAAATGAACCCCAACCACGAGCCTATGCGCCAGGTTGCATCGAGCCCAGAGGAGGTTGAATCAGCAGCAAGGTATTCTAGAAGAAATGGAATCAATATCGAATTTGCATAAAAAAGGCCCATCATTGCCAATGCAACTGACGATAAACATACCCCTGCAAGCCTCAGAACACTTCCATCATCAGGTGTAGTACGCTTTCCCCTGGCAATAATCTCTCTCCCGTTCAATGCAAGATCAAAAATCAATGCTAACATAGTAGCCCCTAAAGCGATGTGAACTGAAATTCTTAGCTTTAGGAGAATCAGCTCCAATGGTTGTATGATTACTATGCTGACCCCGTCTGGACGCCATTCTGCATTATTTGCCGCCCAAGATATCATTCGCTCTGCGAGGGGGTAACCGATTAGTAGAGCTACAATAAAGAGGGCTGAGAAGCTACGGAAGCGACCTTTCAGATGCTCAATAAGGGAGCGCATCTCGGCCCGAGGAATGATGTCTGCATCTCTTGCCACATCCTCGGAAAGATATCCTGTCATCTAAAATCATCTTCTTGTGATGATGGACAGCAAATCTCCATCGGACAGCTTATGATCAAGCCCAACTCTTTGCCAGTCAAATTTTGCACTTGGGCCCTTGACTCGCGCATATCGAAACTTCCTTACAAAATCCCTGTGGAGTTTAACACATATTTCCCTGACAGTTGAATCATCTTTTACAATTAATGGCTCAACAAGATCCGCCTCTTGTCCCTGTGGCTTCAGATATATCGACATGAAGCCTAGATTTTCGTAAATGAAATCCTTCATTTCTTCAATCCCTTCTCCTGTCTTGGCAGAAACCCTGAGAATCGACCAACCGTCAGGCACCATCGACTCTGCCTTTTCCATGTCCGATTCAGTGGCCAAATCCACTTTGTTGATTACCACAACTGCGCGGGAATAAATCCTGTTACCCGCCAGGGTGTCTACGATATGATCATCTGTAGCATTCGATCTAAGCACAACATTGGCGGACACTATGCCGAAAGACCTGATTATATCTTGAACCTCCCTTTCGGACAGATTGGACTGCCCAAGCGTGGAACGAACTACGACCCCTCCCCTGTCAGTCCTTCGGATGAAAACCTGTGGTTTTGGTTGATTAAGTCGCATACCTGATTTCCAAAGCTCATGATCTAGTACATTGAAATGAGACTCTTGAAATGGATCTAGAACATACAGCACCATATCTGATGAGCGAATAACATTCAGAATTTCACGGCCTCTTCCCTTTCCTTCGCTTGCGCCTTTGATAAGGCCTGGAAGATCGAGGATCTGTATCTTTGCCCCTCTGTGTTCCATCAATCCAGGTATGCATGTCAGGGTAGTGAATGCGAAAGCACCCGCCTCGGATTCAACACCCGTAAGTTGTGATATCAGGCTGGATTTGCCAACAGAAGGAAATCCGACCAGAGCAACACTTGCATCTCCCGATTTCTTTACTTCGAAACCTGGTGCACCCCCTCCGGATTTAGCTTGTGCCTTCTCTTTACGTTCTTTGAGAGCAGCGATTTTCGCCTTCAACTTTCCAATGTGTCCTTGGGTAGCCTTGTTGTATTTCGTCTTGGTAATCTCTTCCTCAAGAGCCTGAATCTGCTCATCGATAGTTGCCATGGCGCCAACCCGTGGTCACACCCTCGGTTCTTCAAGACAGCCCATGTGCGACCGTATCAAAGGACGAAACGAATCCTTCACACGCACAAGTACATCTTGGGCAACCTCGGATATCTGGTGTTGATGTCGCTGACACTATATCCATTATTCAACAAATCATCCTCATGTTGACAATTTTCATGATTTTTTGAAAAGTAGTTCTACCAAGAAATCCCTGCCTCTCTTCAATGAATCAACACGAGCAGCTGGATTGCCTTGCACATGAGCCCCCCTGTTTCGTAAGATTCGAATCACCCATTTTCGTTGCCACCGCTCATTCAGTGGTAATCGTATACCTGGGAGTAATTCTCCGGACATGTATCCATTTTTACTTATCTTTGCAGTTCTATATCTCAATCGAACAGCCTTTGGAAGAAATGTCAAATTCTTCTCACTGTCGAACCCATGGTGTGCGTCTGGATACGCATGCAAGGTAGCATTTGGAACCTGATCGATCAACTCTTCAACTAGATGAATTGGAGTCCAGTCATCGTCTTCACCATGCAGGATCATTATAGGAGAATCAGACCAATTTTGAATCTCTGGCCGAATGTGGGCAGCCGGATAAAACGGTAAATGAGCTTCGAATTTGTCACCCAGAATATCGATAATAGGTGACCATGCAGAGTACAGAGCAACTGTGCCACCAAGACTCCAACCGGCAATACCTATCTTTCCAATTCTGGAATCCTTGGATAATACTGTTCGGGTCCTAAATGCATCAACAAGCATCATCGCATGGGTTACTGAAAGCTGGTCGTCAACAGTCGAATCAATTCCCCTTGAATCGAATGAATTCACTTTGCAAACAGCCAACCCGGCATCAATCCAATTGTCTATGTGATCGCTATGATGGGTAGCCCAACCTTTGCTCCCATGAATTGCGACTACACAACCAAATGGGCCTTCGCCTTTCGGCAAATATAATTCAGCATCAATTACGATTTGAGGCGTAGAATCCAGACCTGTGAGTATGTGATGAATTTCAAATGGAGATCGAGAATGGACTTCTAAGCGCTCGACCATGGGCACCCGGAAGTCCCAATCCATTTGAAATGCAATCCACACTCGACCCCACCATAGAACCAAACCACTACGCTTCCACGAACATGCATGCCCAATATCGTCCTGAGGCTAATCGATGGGGAATGCTTCGACGCAATCCTCTCAATGAAGCCAATCGACCTTTTTCTGAAGATGGAGAGGCAAAAAATGCGCAGCGCCAGGCCTAGCCCCTTGGATTCTATCCACAGACCGTTCTCGGTAGATGTCGAAGGGGATCTTTTGGATGCATGGGATTCTTCTTCAGACGATGCTGAGGCGACTTCTATTCTTGAAATTAAACCGCTGGATGCTAGGTTATCGGCACTGTATTGCATCGGCTCTTGGGCATCGGTGGCTGAATGGACTTGTTGGGACGCACGCGCTTATTTGTACATCGAGCCATACCTCTCAAGAGGGATGTCAATTAATGACCTACTTGATTTTGAATTGTGGTTGGACCTAGCTTCAGGCCTATCTAGGTATAGCAGAGGAGAGTATGTCGACAAAGTCACTCAAGATTGGATGTCGCGGAGAGACGACCTCGGAGCACCCGTGGAAAGTCGAGATGACCCTCACTTGATGTCTACCATGACCGCCCATCGAGCCGCGTCATCGGAATTACATCGTATTTCTACAGCCATCAACAGAGGATCGGGGAGGCTGATGCTTGGATTGGAACAAACACCGCCATCCGATTGGCTAATTGACGGCCTCACTTTGCGAGATATAGGGGGTGCGGAATGATGCCCCATGGAATAATTCCTGAAGCATGTGTCGTTTTGGGCCGCTTCCAGCCGGTTCACAGGGGGCACGCCTCGTTGTTCTCTTCTGCTGAAGAATGGAGAAGGAAACACGAACCAGACATGCCCTTGAGAATAGCCATAGGGTCAATCAACAAACCACAGAATCTGACTAACCCATGGGATGCCGAGGAACGCGAGATGATGCTGAAGGCAAGCCTCAGAGAACTTGATTTCGATGCAGAGATCGTCGGTATACCTGACATTGACGACCCACCAAGGTGGGTAAATCACGCTGAGGCGTACCACGGCCCTTCAGGAGTTTTGATAACTAGCGACCAACCAACTGCAGAACTGTATTCATCCTGTGGCTGGGAAGTCAAAATAATTGATTTGGAGGATAGAGACTCGCTAGAGGGATGGAGAATCCGGGAAACTGCTAGAATGATGTCCACCATAACCGATGAGATGGCCATACTCACAGTCATGAGCCCAACAATGCAGGCATCTGTGGTTGAGACTATGATTGAAATGGATGCATTTCGGAGACTCGCATTCATGGGGGAAGGCGGAGAACCAGTCGGCTAACTAGCATCGTAGATGCAAGATCCTTGACAATAATCTTCTACGTACCCAGTGTAGAGGTAACTGAAAGCCATACTGTGGGCCGCTTCAACACCTGCCACCCAGTTGTGAGCTCCATGAGGCTCCTGACCTAGCAGATTCTCTACGGGAGCATGGCTGAAACCACCATCGAAATAAACTCCGATATTCCCTGTTGCACTCTCTCCCCCATCGATTACAGGCATGCCATAAGGCAATATCGAGGAACTGGAGAGTATGGAGGCATCAGCATTTCGAAGAGCGCGACTAGTGGATATGTTGGAAATCTGGAGATCCCCTATGGATCCAATAAAAAGCATCTCATAGGGGTCGATTCTTCCTTCCAAACCGTTCGATAGAGTTGACCATGTATTGGTGTCTGTAGCATCCCATAATGATTGGATTATGGATATAACAACAGCTCTGTCAAGTTGTGATGGATAACCAATCACACTTTCCATGAGATCATCAAATTGGTCGTATTGCGTGCATCTTTCAATTTGATGTGAGAATGCAGCTCCCCCGACCCACAATGCCCCCCGACTCACGTCGGGCGAGAGTCCAAGCAAAGACGCACCTCTATTCCCCCCTAGTGAATAGCCCGTGTAGTAGACTTCTGATGTGTTGACAAGAAGACGCCCGCTGTCATCTTGCATCTCGGGCAAATCAGAGCAAATCCCCTTGAAAGTTCTAATCATCACGACATGATTTACCATTGCTTGTTGTAACCTGTCTGATTGATGAGTGAAGTAGTACCCATCCATTATACCCATCGAGATGCCATCATGATCATCCGAGCTCCATCCATAGAAATCCGTGGCTAAGAGGGCTGTTTCGTATATCTCTCCCCACTCCCTGAGTCCGCTGCTGACGTGGCCCTCACCTGTCCCGAGGAAACCATGGCCAAATACAGTCAAGGCACCGGGCTCGGTTGAGTTGTACAGGGACATAGGGATAATTAATGTGAATGGAACTTCTCTATTTTCCACGAACACAGGGTTGTATGATGAGTCTCTTGATAGCAACGTCGGTGCCCGGTCCTCCAATAGGTACTGAGGCGCTGTGAATGTACCTCTCACTCTTCTGTAAATCATGCCGTCGCCACCGAAGTTATCTTCCACCCCGTCGGAATTAATTGTGCATCCGAGCCCGTCCCCTATTCTTTGAAGAGCGTCATCTCTCATCGACAGAACAGGGCCTATCACCGATTCTACAGATGCCGTGTGAAACGACCAAAGAGCCTGGATATCGTCCCTTTCGACCCCAATCTGATTTTCAGCGACTTGGATGTAATTATTGTATGCGGCTCTTCTAAATTCAATGTCTTCTGCATTAGTGGACTCTCCATCGATCAATGCTTTCAGCGCGGCAGAAGGTTGGATCGGCTCACCATTCTGGTCACTCAGGCCGCGTATGACCACCATGTACGCCGTGTCATGTTCAAGAGCAGCGGCAGTTCGAAGATGGACAATGGTCTGCTCACCACTTTGCGCTCTCGCATCCAGCTCAACCCAGTGCGCGACTAAAACACCATCATCTAAATTCCATATGATTGTCGCATGATCGGGTTGCATTGACTTTTCGATATCATATTGGTAGGCGACACCTTGTAGGTCCGGCACTTCATCAAAGGTCGTCATAATCTGACTTGCAGTACTTGCCCCATCAATTTGATTCAATCTGGGTATTTCTACGACATCCACCGAACCGGAGGCTGGGATAGATCCAGTGGGGTAGTGGACTCTCAGCCCGGTTGCAGTCGCAGAGTCCTCAACAAGGAACGCATCGGATGGGAAGGGGAGCATACAGTGGTGTGGATTCAGATTGTCGCAACCAGCCTGATTAGGGACCTCTTTGGTTGTTGGAGAGTTAACATCTTCACCTGGACCTGATTCACTTTCTTTTTCATCTGAATAGTCCCCGCAGTCGTCGAAGCCGTCATTGATTTTGCTTATTGGGATTTGATTCCCATTGTCGCATTCAAACAAGTCTGCTGTGTCCACAGAATCATCCTGCCCAACACAACCTGCAATCGGGACCAATAGAAACAAAAGGGCAATAGAATAAGCACTCGACTTGGCATTCATCCTGTAGAAATTGATAGTGATAATATATCAATGAATGTGATTTCATACATCTTTCAACATTGGCTGCCACTTTTCTCGTATCCGTTCAAGTGAGCCATCAATGAATCAAGACGTTCAGGATTAACCCCCAGATCACTGATGCCTATTCTCGACGAACTGTGCCCGTGTATTGTTGTCAACCCATCTGAACATTCAATATGAACCACAAGATCATCCTCGAATCTTAAGATCAGTGTTGTTTCGACAATATGCAACGTATCATTGTCTGAATAGACAATTTTGCTTCTATCTCGCTCAGACACCCATTCTCTAACCGAATTTCTGGCATCTTCCATGTTTCCGTCAAATACAATTGCCGCAGAGTCATCTGTTCTGTGGCTCCATTTTCCGAATCCTGCACAATTTTGTGACTGCTCCTCGCATTCTTCCGGAAGAGTCTCTGAGTAATCTGGCTCAGGGGAGATTGCTTTGACTGTCGCTATGAGTATCAGCCAGGCAATGAAAACGGTCAGTGCTGTCAATGCCAAGCGCCGGAGATTAGCATTCATAATTTCACTCCGAGACAACTACCTTGGCTGGCTTCAGTACTCGATCATGAATCATGTACCCTGTCTCGATAACTTGCAACACTGTGCCTGAATCGGCTTCCTCTGGTGCGGGAATAGCTGCGATTGCTTCCATTCGACTGGGGTCGAATACTCCATCCTCGATCTCAATCTCGACAATCCCTTCGGAAGAGAGGGCCATCCGCATGTTCTCTGCGGTCAGCCTTATTCCTTCCAGAGTAGAATCCGGTGAATCTTTCGAGGACTCCATGGCGAGTTCGAGACTACTAAGGACGTCTAGCATCTTAAGCCCAAGCCGACTCGGGGAGTACTTGACCAGATCAGCTCTTTCTCTGGAAGCCCTCGAACGTACATTTGCAATCTCTGCACGAGCATATTGGAGATCGCGCTCTAGAGACTCAATACTAACCCCCCCATCGCCCTCATCTTCAGGAACAACACTTTCTTGATTTAGATCGTCTTCTTCTTCAGTCATTTTTACTACCACCTCTGTATAAAAAAACCTAATCAATCAACATAGAAATATTCGCCGTCGATTTTCTGCTCCCTATCCTTCCTACTCCCTGGTTTGTTTATTCTAGGCCTGTGCGATTCATGATCCCTTCGAAACGTCACATCGACCTGTTCTAAGAATCGATTCATGCCTTTCCTCAGCGCCATCGGTCCATGGGCATTACCATGAGTTCCGCCTTCCCCCTCAAAGACAAGTAGCGAGTCACTCACGATATCGATAAAATAGATGTCGTGGTCGATCACCATAGCCGCCTTTTCCTTGGTAAGCATAGTCCTTCGGATTGCCTTGGCAGCTTCCATTCTGGCATTCACGTCAAGATGCGCACTTGGCTCATCAAGGAGATACAAATCAGCCTCTCTGCCTAGACATATGGCTATGCTCACCGCTTGTAACTCCCCTCCAGATAGACGTCGAGCGCTCAATTCGACCATCTGGTCAATTTGAAGTGGCCGAATAACTTGGGTGTTGAACTCCCCACTTCTCCATGTTAGCCCTATTTCAGAGTCTAGCCATTGAGCAACACTCCCCTCGAAATCTGTATTGACGTGTTGGGGCTTGTATGACACTATCGCATCCATTGTACACCATCCCTGATCGGGCTCAATTTCTCCCGCAATCATTCTGACCATAGTCGTCTTACCGGTTGCGTTTGGTCCAACCACGCCCACCACTTCGGCACTTCTAACGCCACCTTCTCCTGTCTTCAAGGAGAAATCTCCCATTTTCTTCTCCATGTCGCCCCATTCCAGAATAATATCTCCAACTTCTTCACCACGTACTCTGCCTCTTAGGAAAGAAATGGGCTTGTCTCTAATCCTGACGTTTTCTTCCGTCAGGAAACCGTCCAGATAGGCATTTATTGCAGTCCTAGTTGTTCTCGGCGGAGTGAATATTCCGTATGCAGCTCGCCCTCCGTATACTACATGAACGAGGTCGCACAAAACATCGAGAATGGCTAAATCATGCTCAATAACAATTATTCTCTTACCCTTCTCCACGAGATTCTGAATTATTCTGACGACTCTCATACGTTCGTGGATATCGAGATAGGATGACGGCTCATCAAAGAAGTAAACGTCTGCGTCTTTCAGTATAGTAGCACATATGGCGACACGTTGCAGCTCACCACCAGATAGCCCTGAAAGTCTTCTATCCAAGATGTGACTTATGGCAGTTTTTTCAGCACATTCCCCAAGTTCACCACGATCATCAACTCTTGAAAGAAGACCTCGGACCTCTCCATCCCAAAGTTTTGGGAGCTTGTCGACATACTGTGGTTTGACAGCTATGGAAACTCCTGATTCCGATAGTAGACTCAGGTAATCTCTTAATTCCCCACGAGGGAATGAGTTGAGGACCTCATCCCAATCCCTGTCTGCAATGGTCCAATCCCCTAGATTCGGTCTCAAGGCCCCAGATAACAGATTGATCGCAGTCGATTTTCCCATTCCATTCGGACCAAGAATACCAACGACTTGGCTTTCACGTGGAGCAGGCAGACGAAATAGTCTGAATGA
>MDTG01267245.1_pt1 | contig 26763 bp, 26 predicted proteins | sample 811421 | NCBI WGS metagenome assembly MDTG01 (sample SAMN05326645, study PRJNA326480) | marine metagenome | isolation source: seawater | place: Pacific Ocean: South East | collected 2011
ATTTTAATAATCAGTTAAATAAAAATTCAAGAGTAGTGCTTTCTTATAACTGGAGATTAAGATCTTTTGCAGATTATGTACAACAGCTTGAAATGGAGTCACTAGGCAAGATACCCTGCAAATACTCTGAATTTCAAAAAACTGGACAAGTTATATTTGGTGGTTATGGACCAATAGCTCAACATTCATTTTTTCAGTTAATGCATCAAGGAACTCAAGAACTTTGTGCAGATATTATTGCTGTAAAAGATGACTCACTTGCGTATGCACAAGCAATCACACAATCAAAACTGCTATCAGAAGGGGCTGACGATTTAAAAGAAATAGAAAAAATTAATGGCAATATACCTACAAATCTTTTTACGTTGAAAGAACTGAATCCATTTACCTTAGGTTATTTAATTGCAACATGGGAACATCGAGTTTATGTGACTTCTGTGATGTTACAAATTAATGCGTTTGATCAATTTGGTGTAAATGCGGGTAAGATTTACACTAAAAAATTCATAGCAAATAAAAGTTAATTTATTTTTTATTATGGCCATAGACTTAAAGAGAGTTCCTAATACACCAGGCGTTTATAAATTTTTTAATAATCATGAAATTATATACATTGGTAAAGCCAAAGATCTAAAAAAAAGAGTATCCTCGTATTTCGGGAAGTCTCTAAAAGATAGAAAAACCTCTCAAATCAAATTTCTTACAAATAAAGTAGAAACCTTTACGACTAAAAACGAAGTAGAGGCTTTGCTTTTGGAGCAAACCCTTATTAAAGAAAACAAACCAAAGTTTAATATTCTTTTAAGAGATGATAAAACTTATCCATATATCTATTTTTCATTAGATCACGAATTTCCTGGTGTTTATTCCAAAAGAACAAAAAAAGGTGTTGATAAAAAATACTTTGGGCCTTTTGTGAGTTCAGAAGCAGTCAAAAAATCGATTAAAGAGATACAAAAAATTTTTAAAGTCAGAAATTGTAGTGATAATACTTTTTCAAATAGAACTAGACCTTGCATAGAGTTTCAGATGAAAAGATGTTCTGCTCCATGCGTCCAAAAAATTAATAAAGTTGATTATTTTGAAGATATTACAAGCGCCAAATCATTTCTTTCATCATCTGATACAAAAACAATCGAAAGACTTACTAAAGGCATTGAAAAAGCAGTATCAAAATTGGACTTTGAAAAAGCTGCAGAGATAAGAGATCGTTTAAATAGATTAAATCTAATTAAAGAAGAACAGTCAGTAGTAACAATGGCCAGCGATGTAGACATATTTTCCATAAGCTCTGATATGTCTTATCTAGGGATTTCTATAATTGTTGTCAGAAATGGTAAAATAAGAGGAACCAAAACCCACTTAATAAAGCAAGCGCACTATAACTCTCTTGATGATGTTTATCAGAGCGCCATCTTTAATTTTTATGATAATCAAGCAGATATTCCAAATAAAATACTCTGTGCCTATCAATTACAAAACAAAAAAATTCTTGAAGAAATGTTCATTTCAAAACATAAAATTAAAGTAAAACTGATTCATTCGCCAACTAAGTCAATTAGACCAATATTTAATCTTTGTAAACTTAATGCAATGCAGGTAATCAAAAACCATGTAAGCAAGGAAGATAAATACACCTTTGCTTTTAATGAGCTCGGTAACTATACAGGTCAAAAAAATATAAACAAAATTGAAGCATTTGATGTAAGTCATATTTCTGGTGAAAACGGAGTTGCATCATGTGTTGTATTTTCAAAGATTGGACCAAATAAACAAGATTACAGGCTTTTCAATATTCCAAATAACCTCTCAGGAAACGATACAGGATCGCTTAAGCATGTTTTAGAAAGAAGGATAAAATATTTTAAAGATCTAAAGACCAAGCCTGATTTATTACTAATTGATGGAGGAAAAAGCCAGTTGAAATTCGTTCAATCTGTTGTAGAAAAATCAGATTATAAAGATTTAAAAGTTTTATCAATTGCAAAGGGAGTTGGAAGATTTAGGGCGACAGAAACTATTATTAGTGAGGATGGGATTTTAGAACTAGATAAAAAATCGAAGGCTTTTCTTTTGCTCCAAGAAATTAGGAATGAATCACATAGATTTGCAATTCGAGCTCAAAGAAATAAAAAAAGAAAAACAGTAAGAAAGTCACAGCTTGATAATATAAATGGTATTGGAAAAATTTTAAAAACAAGGCTTATAAAAAGATTTAAGAGTATTAGGAACATTAAAGATGCCTCAATAGATGAATTAATGACTATTAAAGGTATAAATGAGAAAATAGCAAAATTAATCGTAGAGGAATTTAAATAATGCTTGCTTTAATAAATTTTTTATCGCTTTCAAGAATTTTTATTGGAATGTTAATTTTTACATTTTTAATGCTTGATTCTTATTTATTTTTATTGTTATTCCTTTTTATTTTTGCTGGATTAAGTGACTATTTTGATGGCTTATTAGCTAGAAAATATAATGCGACATCAACTTTTGGAGAAGTTATAGACCCGATAGCAGATAAGATTTTAATTATATTTATATTTTTTGGCCTTGCTTTAAATCTTTCTAGCTATTTAATTGGCTTTGCAGCTTCGTTAATTATTTCAAGAGAAATATGGGTGAGCGCACTTCGAGATTTGAATGCAAGAAAAAATAATACCAACGCAACCAAAGTAATGTATATTGCAAAAATAAAGACCACTGCACAATTGTTTACAATTTTAATTTATCTAATTGGGCTTTCTTTTAGCAATATGTTGCTCATTGTAATCGGAGATATTTTAATAATCATTTCTTTGTTGATAACTTTGTATACAGGTTTTATTTATACAATAAATACGTTCAATAATTAAATTCCACATTTTATTAATACACATATACAATATCTAAAATGTTTAGGCTGGATGGCAGAGTGGTTATGCAGCGGCCTGCAAAGCCGTTCACGCCGGTTCGATTCCGGCTTCAGCCTCCAAAATTAATATGAAAAAAAAGATTCTAATTGTTGGCGCTGGTTATGTAGGTTCTTCACTAGGAGTGTTACTTTCTAAGCAGAACAAAGTCTGCATAGTTGATAAAGATTTAAATAAAGTAAATCTTTTAAATAATAAAGAATCACCAATAAAAGATGAGGATATTGAAAGTTTCTTCAATAAATATCCTTTAGATTTAGAAGCATCAATAAAAATTCCAGATGAGTATGAGGACGCAGATTTTTTAATTATTTGCACCCCTACGAATTATGACGAAGATAATAATTATTTTGATACATCTTCAGTTGAATCAGTGATTCAAGATTCAATAAATCAAAATCCAGAAAGGGTTATTATAATTAAATCAACAATTCCAGTTGGGTTTGTTGATAGCATCAGAAAAAAATATAAAACAAAAAATGTTATTTTTTCTCCAGAGTTTCTTAGAGAGGGTTCAGCCCTTTATGATAATCTTTACCCGTCGAGAATTGTAATTGGAGATGATTCAAGTAAAGCGCATGAGTTTGTTGAAATCCTTCAGTCTGCCTCTTTTCAAGATGAAATAAATTGTTTTTTTGTTGGAACTAGAGAAGCTGAATCAATTAAACTTTTCGCAAATACATTTTTAGCGATGAGAATATCTTTTTTCAATGAACTCGACACATACTGTTTTGAAAATAATATGAGCACTGAATCAGTTATAAAAGGTATATCATCTGATGCACGTATTGGTGATTTTTATAATAATCCTTCTTTTGGTTATGGTGGATATTGTTTGCCAAAAGATACAAAACAATTGTTAAGTAATTTTTCTAATATCCCTCAGGAATTAATGAAAGCAATTATAGTTTCTAACAAAACAAGGAAAGATTTTATTGCTAGAAAAATTATTGAATTAAATCCTGCAGTTGTTGGTATATATAGATTAACCATGAAGTCTAATTCTGATAATTTTAGGTTTTCATCAATACAAGGAATTATGAGAAGACTTCGTCAACATAATAAAGATGTAATTATTTATGAACCTAACATAGATCAAAAAACATATGATGATTATAAAGTCATCAAAGATCTTGAAGAATTTAAAGAAATATCTGACATAGTTTTAGCAAATCGCAAAACTGATGATATAACAGATATTCCGCATAAGCTTTTTACAAGAGATATTTTTATGAGCGACTAGTTTTGATATTTGTATACAAATACATTTAAATATCTATAAAGGAGTAATACAATAACATCACCAGTGCCCGGGTGGTGGAATTGGTAGACACAAGGGACTTAAAATCCCTCGCTAGAAATAGCGTGCCGGTTCAAGTCCGGCTCCGGGTACCATTGAGGAGAAATATGAGAGAGAATTCAGAGATAGATTTCCTAGATTTTTTAAATATTATGTGGAACAAAAAATCCATAATAATTTTAATTACATCTATTTTTGCAATTTCATCTGTTATTTATTCACTTAGTATTACAAATAAATATAAGTCAGAGGCGCTTTTATCAATTACAGGATCTTCAGATTCTGAGTTTTCTTCATTAAAACAGTTTGGAGGTTTGGCTAGTTTAGCTGGCATCAATCTTTCTTCAGGCTCGATGGAAGATAAATCTGATTTAGCAATTGAAACGATTCGCTCAAGAGAGTTCTTGAAGCATTTAATATCTTTTGATGGAGTTTTAGCAAAACTTATGGCGGCAAAGTCAATTGATGAAAATATGGCAATAGACCAATACGATCCAAAGCTTTATGACTCAAGGGAAAACAAATGGGTAAGAAAAGTTAAATCAAATCAATCCATAGTTCCATCTCATATTGAAGCCCATAAATATTATATCGAAGAGATCTTATACACAGATATAAATAAAACTACAGGCTTCATAACTGTTGGTGTTGAGCATATTTCTCCTGTATTTGCTCATGATTTTTTAAATTTGATAATTAATGAAGTTAATAAGATTGTCCAACAAAAAGATATGAATGAAGCTATTAATTCATTAAATTTTTTAGAACAAGAATCAATAAATACTCAAACAAAAGGAGTGAGTGATACTATAAACAATTTAATACAGGCTCAATTAGAAAAAAAGATGCTTGCGAAAGTTAGAAATGAATATTTATTAATGACAATTGATAAACCATTTATTCCAGAGAAGAAATCAAGTCCACAAAGAGCTCTAATTTGCATCATAGGAACAATTTTGGGTTTTTTAATATCTTGTATATTGATTTTTGTTCAGAATGCACTTTTTCGTGCAGATTCTAATTTATAAAAAATGAAAGTCCTAGTTGTTGGCGGAGCCGGCTACATAGGTTCACATATGGTTAAACATTTGCAAGAAAACAATCATGAAGTTAATGTAATTGACAATTTTGCTACTGGTAATAACTGGGCATTAAAAGATTGTGAGATCTTTGAGGTTGATATATGCGATGAGGCTTCAATTAATAAATTTTTAAAAGGAAAAAAGTTTGATGGAATTATTCATTTTGCTGCCTTGTCTATTGTTTCAGAGTCAATGCTTAAACCTGAAGAGTATTATAGAAATAATGTATCAGGCTCAATTAATTTATTTAATGCAATGTTAAAAAATGGCATGAATAACTTAATATTCTCTTCAACAGCCTCTGTTTATGGCATACCAAAATCAAAATTTATATCTGAGACTCATTCCACTGAACCAATTAATACATATGGCAGAACAAAATTAATAGTGGAAAGCATTTTAAGAGATTATTTTTATAGAAAAAAACTTAGCTCAGTTTCATTAAGATACTTTAATGCTGCCGGTGCTCATATTTCTTCAACAATTGGCGAAGAACGTAAAAATGAAACTCATCTAATTCCGAATATAATTTACTCAATTATTGATGAATCAAAAAAATTCAAATTATTTGGAAATGATTATGATACGCCTGATGGGACATGCATCAGGGACTATATTCATGTAAGTGATCTTGCTAGCGCTCATCTTAAAGCTCTTGAAAAAATTAAAAATAAACCTTTTTGTGATGTATACAATTTAGGTAATGGAAAAGGCTTTTCGGTATTAGAAATTATAGACGCTATTGAGTCAGTATCTGGCAAAAAACTTCAATTTGAGGTTCATGAGAGAAGAGATGGTGATCCGGATCATCTTGTTGCAGATTCATCTAAAGCCATAAAAGAGTTATTGTGGAAACCGAAATATCACGACATTAAAAGTATTGTTAAAACTGCATGGGATTGGCATATATCTAGAATTTAATAATGTTTAAAAATTTAATTTTAAAAATTCATCTAGTTTTTTTTGTTCTTTCAGCTTTAGCAGGCTTTTTATCTTTGATATTACTAAGAGAAATATGGGGAATAGGTGATGTAGATTTATCGGATGCATGGAGAATATTTTTTTTATATATTTTTTCAATTTTAATATTTTTTCTTATTTTTAATAAAATTAATTTTTCATCGATATCATATAGACAAAAGTTTTCGCCTTTACAAAGGTTTTTACTCGTCTCTTTATATTTTTTATCTTGCGCTGTTTATTTATTTAATAACATCAATGTTTCTTATCTTTACTCGGGATCTGGAACATCAGGCAGTACTCTCTTAACTGCAATCTTAATAATTGTTCCATACATAAGCGCAATCGAAAAAAAATGGTATTCTGATATTTTATATTTTATTTCTGCAATTTCATTTGCTATAGCTCTTGTAAGGTTTAATATCGCTGTATTAATGATCTTGTACTTATTTTCTTATCATGGATCCTTATTAAAATTATTTAGGAGAGGTTTTATTTTACTTTTTCTTTTAGCAGCCATTTCTATTATTAGAGAATCTTCTAGTGTTTCTGATTCAGGTCCTATTCCTGAATACACAATTTTGATGGCAGCAAGCTCTTCGTTGGGAGCTGAGTGGAGAGATGGAATACTCGGAAATGAAAACCTAGACGCTAATAAAATAGAATTAGCTGAAAAAGATTTTTTCAAGACAATTTTTATTACAACTATTCCAATGTGGTCAAGACTGCCAAGCATTAATTCAAACGAGCTATATAAGAATCAATTAGTTTATTATTATGCTGAACAGATTGGATTAATTGATAAAGGCTATTCAGGCATTAGAGTAGGCCTTATTTGGGAATTCTATTATTTTTATAGCTATTTTGGCGTTATCTTAATTGCCTTAATGAATAGTATTTTAATAAGATTGAGTAAGTATCACGATCCAGAAGACAAGCTCTCTTTTATACCCATCATTCTTGGAGTTGCTTCGGTCTATTCTGTCATTGGGCAACCAAATATGTACTTAAGTATTTTCTTTCAATACAGTTTTTATTATTTAATAATCATATCTCTGTTGTCACTTCTGTCTTATAAAAAACAATAATGATAAAAGAATTAAGCTTTTCAATTTTGATTAAATTAATTTCATTTTTATCAGGTATATATATTGCTTTAAATTTAAATGAAGATAGCATTGGCCTAATTCAATTAGTTTACATAATTGGTTTTGTAAACTTAGCAAAGTCTTTTGATGGAGCTCTTCCATATCTTCAAAGAATTGAATTTTCTAATGGACTTTCTTTAAAGCTAATCGATAAGACTTTCTTGAGCTTATTAATATATTCATTAACTTTTTTAGTAAGTAGTTATTTTTTAAACAACATAATTTTTGGACTATTAACATCAATATATGCATTTTTATTTGCCCAAATGGGCTATTTTCTAAACATTCTAAGGAAAAGCTACCTTATCAACCTCCCTCAAATTTTAGCCATCATTATTTGTATTGCCTTTGCAAATTACTTTGACTTTGATATCAAGTTACTTTTTCTAATATCCGCTTCTTTGTTTTCATTTGCTATTTATGTATTTGTTCCATCTGCGCCATTCAGCGAACTTGAAGATAGAAGAATAATAAATCTTTATAATAAAAACTATTTCTTTAATTTTTTTTCTGTGTTGATTTTTATGGTTTACGCTGAATTTGCGTCAGTAGTTTTATATGGCGCCATACCTATAAGTGAATACGCTGATGTGAATAAAATTACTAAAATTCAACAGGCATTTATTGGTTTTATATCAATCTTTAGTACAGTTTTATGGAATAAATACCATACCGAAATAAGCGTTTATGATAAATTAAGCATGTCTTTTACCCTGCTAGTTTTTTTATTATTTATTTCATTTATCTTTGGCAACATTATTTTTAATTATTCAAGTTTCTTTAATAATTTTTTTAATAATGAATATCTGCTCATGATATTTTCAATAAGCTATATCGTAATATCATCAATTAATCTTATGATTGCACAAATATTATCTAGACTTAGTTTAAGCGGACAACTTTTAAGCATTTCAATTGCAGAGGCTGCTCTCATGATAGTGATTTTCTTTATTTGGAGTGATGTTGTTTCTTACTTTTATTATCTGTCATTAATACATATTTTTAAGTTCATAGCTGCTAAAGTTATTCTTAAATATGTTTTAATAAAAGACTAATTATATGAAAAAAAAATCTTTACTGATTATTTCCGATATCTTTCCTTCAGACGGAGGATCAATTTATATTAAGAAAAATTTAGACTATTTTTTTGAAGATTATGAGATACAAAGATTAGTTAATTTTGATGGGGTGGTAGGAATTTTAAACAGATTATATTATTCAAAATATTCAGTAGTTATTTCCAGAATACCTTTTTTTATATTTTTTCGATTAATTGTTATGAAGTTTTTGTGCTATTTAAATATGAGAAAGATCTTGTCGAAAGATATAACTTTTACAAATCTAATAGTTGCCACTGAAGACCTACTCGCTTATGAGATAGTGTACAAATTAAAAATTAAAAAACATTGTAATGCTCATCTAAGCATATTAGATTTCCCATGGACTTATAAAAATTCGAAAATAAATAACGTTTTTATAAAAAAATATTTTCTTAAAAGAATAAAAAATTTTGATTCTGCTGAATTTGTCTCTAAGAATATGAATAATATCAGTATTGCAAATGGATTTTCTGGCCGAGCAATAACTACAAATGCGGGCATCGATTTAGTGAATTTTGAAAATAATTCTATAAAAAATACGCAGGAATACTCCGATAATTTTTCTATTGTGTTCACAGGTAATTTAAGATTTAAAAATGAGATAATTAAGTTGCTAAATGCTCTTGATATTCATTTACCCAATCAATATAAATTTAATATCTTTTCAGAGCATAAGTTAGTTGGTAGCAACATAATAAATCATGATTTTTGTAAATCTAAGTCAGAATTGATAGAACAAATATCATCTTTTGATGTTGGCTTTGTACCAATGTCATTTTCACCTGAAGATAAAGAGCTTGTCGAAACTTCTTTTCCAAGCAAAGCCAGCACCTATTTGCTTGCTGGTATACCTATTCTAGTTCTGGCTCCAAGTTACTCAGAAATATATAAAACTACAAAAGAGTATCAAATTGGTGAAGTATGTGACTTAGAAAACTTAGATTCAGTAGTTCAAGCATTTTCCAATCTTAAAAAAAATGACTACACTAATAGTATCTATAATTATCAAAAAGAAATTAGTAGCAGATTTTCGGATTTTAAAAGTCTTATATCTAAATAATATGTGTGGAATATTGGCAGAATTTTATTTTGAAGAAAATAAGATCGATCAGCAAACAAAAGATAAGTTTTCAGATAATTTGTCACTTATGGCCCATAGGGGGCCAGATGCTTCAAATGTGATTTCTTTTGACAAAGCAATTCTTGGCCACAGAAGATTAAGTATTATTGATACATCACCAGATGCAAATCAGCCTTTGTGCGATGTCCATGAGGATTTTTATATTATTTTTAATGGAGAAATTTTTAATTACATAGAAATAAGGGAAGAATTAAAGAAAAAAAAATATATATTTAGGACAGAGTCTGACACAGAAGTTCTTTTAACAGCATATAAAGAATGGGGTAGTGAATGTTTAGCAAAGTTAAACGGGATGTTTGCATTTATCATTTTTTCAAAAAAAAATAATTCAGTTTTTATTGCAAGAGATCATTTCGGTATAAAGCCTTTATATTATTCTTTATCAAAAGATAAGATTACTTTTTCCTCTGAGATAAAACCATTAGCTCTTGGCAAAGAAGTTGAAATAAATAATGAATATTTGGATACTTTTATAACAAAATCTGCATGTGATTTTGGAAAAGAAACTCTTTTTGAAAACATTTTTCAACTTGAAGCAGGTTCATACATAGATACTTTAGATAACTTAGAGCAAAAAAAATGGTTTGATCTTTCAACAAAAGTTTTTGAAAACTCAAACAGAGAGAGTACTAAATATACAAGTGAAGAAGTGTATAAAAATTCGATTACTGAAAGTGTTCAAATTAGAATGAGATCAGATGTGCCTGTTGCAATAACTCTTAGCGGAGGTATGGATTCAACTTCAATTTATTCGATAATTCAAAGTTCTAAAAAGTACGATCCAATAACGGCTTATACGATTGTAGGAAGTGATAATTCCGGTGATAAAGCTGAGAGTGAATTTAATGGAGCAAAATTAGTTACAGATATGTATCGAGGAACACTAAAAAAAGTTAAATCCCCAATTAAGTATGATTTAAGGGAAGTTTATAAAAGTATGTTTTATCAAGAAATGCCATCTTGGAGCTTATCTCACGTTCTTTATGATGAGGTATATAAAACAGTCGCTGATGACTCTATAAAAGTACTGTTAGAAGGACACGGAAATGATGAAATATTAGGTGGATACCCGGTCCATGTAGGTGATTGCATTCAATCCTTGATATTTGATGGGAAATTCCTAAAAGCATACAAATATGCAAAAGTTTATAACAGCTCGCAAAGTAGTATTTATTACAAGTCCAGATTTAAAATACCAGCTTCTATAATTTTCCTTGTGAATATGTTCCCTGTAATTAGAAATTTAATTTCAAATATGCGTTATAGATTGTCATGGGATTTTAAAGTTTTTCAAAGAAAAAGAACGACAACGACTCTATTTAAGAACAATAATAAACAACTTTCATACATGCAAAAAACTTTAATAGAACTAGTAGAAAAATTAATTGTTCCAACTGTATTAAGAACTTTTGATAGATCTACTATGAGAGCATCAATTGAAATGCGTCCTCCTTTTATGGATCCCTATGTAGTAATCAATTCTCTATCTTTAAAAGACATCGAAAGAGTTGGAGAATTTGGACAAAAGAATATCTTGAGAAGAATCATGGTAAATGATCTCCCGGATAAAATAATTAATGATTCAATAAAAAGAGGTTTTACCGCTGACGTAAGAGAAATAGCAAAATTATTTGATCCAAAAAAAATATCAGAACTTCTTGATAAATATGGAATGAAGATTGGTTTGGACATTGAAAACTATAACAAATGTTATGAAGAATTTAGTAGAGATTTTAGTTGGCAAAATGCAATGTTAATCAACAAAGTTGGATCTTTATTGGTTTGGTGTGATATTTTTATAGGAAAAAATTTTGAAAAATACGAATAACTCATTTTCGATAGTATCAATTGATATATATAGTAAAAAACTGGATAGTTATGCTCAGAAAGAATTAATTCCAAAAAAATGCATTCATCAAAAGTTTGAAAATAACAATTTTGTGATCGAAGTACTTTATAGAGGTATTTTAAAGAAAAATATCACAAATCAAAAAATTACAATTGGTTCAGAATCTGATTTAGATAATAGGGGGTTATTTCTTGAATTCGATGAAGAAAATGTAAGCCTTTCTACAGATTGGCTAGGATGTGTTCCAATTTTTTACAATGAAAAAGACCTAATAGTTTCAACCAGTTTCAATAATGTAGTTAAAGAAAATATGTTAGACGAATTGGGAACAGCTGTTTTCTTAAAATATGGATATTCAGCTTTTAATATAACGCCATTCAAAAATATTAAATTTTTAGATGCAAATAACACAATTAATCTCTCTAAAAATAAAATTCATATCATAGAAAGAGATGAAAAATTTTTAACTTTGATAAAAGACGAATCAAGCAGTGTAGAGAATGTTATTGCTCTAACTGAAAAAAAACTTGAAGAGAACTGTATAACAGATAAATTAATAATTCCTCTTTCAGGTGGATATGATTCTCGTATGATCAGTCTACAATGTAATAATTTACAATCAAAAAAAGAAATAATTAGTCCAACTTATGGCTATTCGTTAAAGCAAAATTTCTCCAATGAGGTAAAGATTGCAAGAAAAGTTTCAAGTAAAATAAATTCTTTATTCAAACATGTGCAACTAACCAATGATCATACAGAAGATGACATAGATTTTTGGCTAAATTCCCAAGGATGCAGCTCGCATCTTCATGGTATGTATCATAATGAATTTTATAAAAAAATTTTACAAGATTTTGGTAATGACGCAATGGTTGTTTCAGGAGTTGTTGGGGATGCATTCTCTGGAAAGCATAGGATAAAGCCCATATTGAATATAGATGAATATCAAAGTCTTTTTTTGACTCATGGATTAAATTGCAGCATTGAAACAAAACTATCAAAGCAAATTTTTGAAATAGAAGAACATTTTTTTAATAAAGAAAAAGAAAAACTCAAGACAGAGTCATCAAGGCTTATCTCATTTATTAGAAAAAAAATGGTCTTGTTAAGTTATTTATATGATATTCCCATGTATTATGGGTATAAAACTTATGGTCCCTACACTGATATAGAAATTGTTTGCTCTATGTTAAATCTCAATGAAAGTGACAAGAAAAATAGAAGTTGGCAGAATAAATTTTTTAAGAAATATGAAGTTGATTTTAAAGATAGTATTAGTCCTATTTCTAGATCAAATACTTTCTATTTAGATGCTTACAAGAAAACATCTTTCAAAAAAATTGAAAGTAATATTTTTTCTAAAGTCGTTGATAGTCAAGATATAAAAAAACTCAATATTTTTTTATCAAAAAAGTTGAATATTGGTTATTACCTAGAGTTGTTTGTAAATGTATTTAAATTAAATAAATTATCATTCATTAAAAAAATATTTATTGAAAAGTATAGAATTAAGCTATTCGATTATTACAATTTGTATCCAATAAACTGGCTTTATAACAAGGTAAAATCTAAGTAAGATGTCAATTCTTTTTTTAGGGGATACTTTCAGCAATTACCATAAGAGTTTATGTATTTCAGATGATATTAAAAGAATCATAGGAAAAAACAAATATATAGTATGTAATTTTGAGGGCGCTCTGGCAGACAGCATATTGCCTTATCATTCTAAAGTTGGTCCAGCTATAAGGCAGGATTTAGATTTTACAAAAAGCCTTATTGAAAATGGAATAAATATTTTTACATTAGCAAATAATCACATTTTTGATTTTGATTATGAAGGAGCAAGATCTACTTTAGATTTTTTTGAATCGCGAGATATATTGCATGGAGGTTTATTAGATAGAAATAAAGATGGAATAGTAAGAATAAAAGAAAATAATAAAAATATATCAATCATATGTGCGTCTGAAAAAAATGGTATTAGTTCATCTAAAAAGAATGGTTCAGAATTGAGCTATCACCTAATATTTGATCATAAATTTGAACAAGTTATTAAAAATGAAAAAAAAATATGCGACTATGTAGTTCTTTTCTTGCATGGTGGTCTTGAAGGCTATGAGCTTCCATTAAAAAACTTCTCAAAAAGATATAAACAATTTATAGATTTGGGAGCAGACATCATAATAGCCCATCACCCTCATATCATTCAACCTAGTGAGGTTTATAAAAATAAAAAAATTTATTATTCTTTAGGCGATTTTTATTTTTCTCATGAATCAATAAAAAGAATGAATAAATTTGGTTTAGGTGTTCAAATAAATTTTTTTGATGAAATTGAAACAGAGGACATATTTTTTAAATTTGAAAATAACATATTGGATCTAACCGAAGGTGAGCTTATTCAAAAAGATTTAAGAAATAAAATAAATTCATATGATAGTAATGAAAATCATATTAATGAAGTTTATGAAAAATTTGTAATGCCTTTGGTCTTAGATGGCTTTGGAGGACTTAGTAATAAGCAAACTTTGTTACAAAATATAAAAAATATAGCAAGAAGCATTTATAAAAAATCACATTTTAGAAAAAAGAGGATATTGCTACTCAAACATCTTTTAAAGAACGATGCTTATAAAGAGATGTTATTTAATGTTGATAAATACAATAAAATTCTTAACTTGTATGAGAAGTTAAAATGAAGGATTCGATTCCAATTGCATTATTTGTTTACAAAAGAATAAATAATTTAGAAGCTATAATAAAAAATCTAAGTAAAAGTGAACGCCATCATATTACTGAATTATATATATTCTCAGATGGTGCAAAAGATGATTGCGAGTCAAAAATGGTAGAAAGTGTAAGAGAATATTGTAGGAATATTTCCGGTTTTAAAGAAGTGATTATTTCAGAAAGCAATGAGAATAAAGGATTGGCTAATTCAATAATAGATGGAGTATCAAGTGTATTAAAGAAACACGAAAAAATTATTGTTCTTGAAGACGATTTAGTACCATCAGAAAATTTCTTAGAATATATGAACAATATGTTAAATAAGTATGAGAATAATAAATCTATTATTTCAATATGTGGTTTTTCAAAGAAATGCCCAACCTTTTTAAAACCAAGTTCAGAATATTTAGCTCTAAAAAGATCTTCGTCTTGGGGATGGGGTACATGGAAATCAAAATGGGAAATGATAGATTTTCAAAAAATGAATAATTTACAAGGATTAAATCTAATGCAAGCAATTCTAAAAGGCTTCTTTGTTGCTCCAGATTTACCGATAATGTATTTAAATCAAAAAAAGGCAAGATTGATTCATGGGCTATTAGGTTCGTAATGTTTCAAGTTATGAACAATATGATTTCAATTCATCCAATAAGATCATTAATTCTGAATAAAGGCTTTTCAAAAAACGCAACAAATACAGACATGCTTTATGGATATGATTTTGAGTTTGATAATAGTAAAGCACCCAAAAATAAACAAGCATTAATAATTGGTAATAATTTAAAACTATATAAAATCTATATGTGGTTTTATGAACTTAAATATATGGTGGTTAGATCTATTAAAAGATTACAAAAAAATCATAGACCAAAAATGCATTAGATAAATGAAAGAAGAATATGAAAATTTTTATAAGCATACGTTCACTGGTGAGAAAACTAACTTAGGCGTTAAAAATTCCTTATTTCCCCGTAACAGAATAGAGTCAATATACAATTATTGTGGGAAATTTAACACTATTATGGATATTGGATGTGGCGATGGTTATTTGCTTGAGGTACTTTCAAGTAAGTATAAAAATTGTATTGGATTGGAATACTCTCCAAACAGATTGCATTTAGCAGAAAAAAGATTAGAGAACTTTCATTTCAAAGGCTTGGTTGGTTCCGCTGAAAATTTGTTAGATATTATGGATTCTAATTCTGTTGATTGTGTTGTTTCTGCAGATACAATTGAACATATACCTAACGTGTATGCAGCATGTGATGAAATGTACAGAATTTTGAAACCTGGCGGCACCTTAATTATTAATACTCCAAATACTGCATTTATAAAAAAAAGAATACAACTTCTTTTTGGAAGGTTTCCTTCTACATCCTCAGACAACGAAGGGCTTGGTGGAGAGTTAATGTTTGATGGAGGCCATCTTCATTATTTTACATTCAGGTCACTAAAACTTTTGTTGAAAAGGTCAGGTTTTGAAATCATAAAAAGTAATGGATACGGTGACCTTGGTTTTTTTCATGCAATATATCCACCCCTCTTAAGTGGAGGCATTCAAATTATTGCAAAAAAATAATTGATTATGGTTTTTTAGCTTTCACAGCAACTTGATTCCATCTATTAGTAGGCTTGCTTAAAATTGGGTTTTGTATATAAGCATACATTTTCGATATAAAATTAAAAATAGGCCAGCCTAATTTTGATATTGATCTATAGCCAGGCGGCCATTTATGCATATATGCTTTTGAATATATTATTTGAAATCCAGCCTCATTAAAAATATTACCAGCGTTCATAGGACTCCAGCTATATAGATGATAATTTATATCATTGGGATCATAATTCCACCTTATGCTGTCACAAGGAATTATAAAGTGAATTATTCCACCTGATTTGAGAAGTGGAAAAAGTGATTTTAGTTCTTCAAGGGGATTCAATGTATGTTCTAGACAGTTATTAGAAATAATTACATCGGCATAATTCTCACCTAAATCTTTTAATGCTTCTTGGGGTGAAGCAAATGGAGTTGATCCATTCTCCAAGATTTGATTATGAGCATTTTTGTTTGGCTCAATACCAATTTTTTTGAAACAATCAAAGTTTTTTAGTAGATATCCGCCACCACAACCAAAATCAATAACTACGTCAGTTTCTTTTATAGATTCTGAGAATTTAAATTTATTTGCCTTACCGCCAAACTCTCCATGGATTTTCTGCCAATTATAATAATTCTCATCATAATATTCAGAGTGATTTTCCATTATTAAATTCCTATTAATCTTAATATTGTTCTATTATAGCAAGATATTATCTTTTAATTTAACAATGAGATAAATACTAATGACTGCAAAAGTACTTGCTATATTACATGTATCTCCTCCAGTGCATGGAGCATCTAAAGTGGGTGATTTTATCTCATCTAGTCCTAAGATAAGAGATAAATTAAATATTCAATTTATTCCAATTCAAGCTGCAAGCTCTATTGATGAATTAGGAAAATTTTCTATTAAAAAATTATATTTATCACTTATGCTTATGATAAAAATTATATCTTACTTAATCTCATTTAGGCCTAATAAGATATATTTTACTTCATCTTCGAACGGGATAGCTTTCTATAGAGATTTGATTATAAATATTCCAATTAAAATATATTTATTTTTAACAAATGCTGAACAATACAATCATTATCATACGAAAGGAATATCTAGATTTTTAAGAGAATCAAAAATTAAAACTTTTTTATTAAATTTTATTTTTTATAAATCAAATCTATTGACTTTGGACTCATCTCTTCAAGATGAATATAAAAAATATTTAAAAAATGTGAGGTTTTATAGCATACCAAATTCAGTAGAGGATCCATTTAAGAAATATAGATTTGAAAAATACTTAGAAAATAAATTCCTAAAAAAAAATAATGAAGTAAATTTTCTTTTTATGTCAAATATGATTGAGTCAAAGGGCTATAAGCATATTCTCAGATTCGCGTCCAACTCAAGCGATAAAGAATATAGATTTAATTTTGCTGGTGCATGGCAAGACAAAAAGGATAAAGAATGGTTCTTTAATTTTCTATCAAAGAACAACCTAGAAAATAAGGTGACTTACCATGGGCTTGTGGGAGGAAAGCAAAAGAAGAAATTATTCGAAGAGGCAAATATTTTTCTATTTCCAACTAGATATCCAAAGGAGGCATTTCCATTGTGTATTCTGGAGGCATTTTCATATGGGTTGCCAGCCATAACATCAGATGAGGGCTCTTTAGTAAATATTATTAAACAAGATACTGGTCATATAATATTCGATCTTAAAAATTTTGATAAAGAGGTAAATTTAGTTTTAGGAAACTTGCTCTCAATGGAGTCCTCTAAGAAGTGCCGTAATCACTATCTTGAAAATTTTTCTCCAGATATCTTTGAAGATAATTTTATAGATATCCTTTCATGATAAATTTCCATAAACATATATAATATGTCTATAAATTAATAGTATAAATATGTTTAAAGATAAAAACTTGCTCATAAGTGGCGGCACTGGATCATTTGGAAATGCTGTTTTAAAAAAATTTGTTAATTCAGATTTCAAAGAAATTAGAATCTTTTCAAGAGATGAAAAAAAACAGGACGATATGCGTAAGCACTACAAGAACGATAAAATAAAATTTTATCTTGGTGATGTAAGACAAAAATCTTCTTTAATTAGCGCAATGAGAGGTGTTGATTATATTTTTCATGCCGCAGCTTTAAAACAAGTTCCATCCTGTGAATTTCATCCCATAGAGGCGGTTCAGACAAATATAATAGGAACTAATAACGTCATAGAAACTGCATTTGAAATGGGCGTGTCTAGAATTATTTGTTTAAGTACAGATAAAGCCGTATATCCCATAAATGCTATGGGAACTTCTAAAGCTATGATGGAAAAAGTTGTTCTTGCAAAATCCAGGAATGCGCCTAAAGGCGTAAAAGTTTGTTTGACAAGATATGGAAATGTAATGGCATCCAGAGGTTCCGTGATACCACTTTTTGACGAACAAATTAAAGCTGGTGATCCTATAACAGTTACATATCCTCAGATGACAAGATTTATGATGACACTAGATGATGCTGTAGAGCTTGTTTTACATACTTTCAAAAATGGTGAAAACGGTGATATTTTTGTGCAAAAATCTCCTGCTGCAACAATAGAAACTTTAATTCAGGCTATAAAATCTTTGAGAGGTGTAAAAGATCATCCTGTAAAAGAGATTGGAGTTAGACATGGTGAAAAATTATATGAGGTTCTTTGCAGTAAAGAAGAAATGCTTGTTGCAAAAGATGAGGATAGATTTTTTAGAGTGCCAGTGGATAAAAGAGATTTAAATTATGAGAAATATTTTGAATCAGGTAATTTAGAAATAATTTCATGTGATGAATATAATTCTGATAACACTCATAGACTAAATATTGATGAAATGAAAGAGTTACTATTAAAACTGGAGAGATTTAATGGATAAAATTAAAGTTTTAACTGTGGTAGGAACTAGACCAGAAATAATTAAACTCAGTGAAGTAATAAAAGTTCTAGATTTGCATACAAATCATATTCTTGCTCATACAGGTCAAAACTACGATTATGAATTAAATGAGATATTTTTCGAACAGCTTGGCGTTAGAAAGCCTGACTTTTTTATGGAAGCAACCACTGGATCGCCTGCAGAAACAATAGGGGATGTAATTATAAAAACTGACAAACTTATTGAAGAAATAAAACCTGACGCTTTTTTACTCTATGGCGATACTAATAGTTGTTTGAGTGTTATTGCTGCAAAAAGAAAAAAAATTCCAATTTTTCATATGGAAGCTGGAAATAGATGTTTCGATCAAAGAGTGCCAGAAGAAATTAATAGGAAGATTGTTGATCATTTGAGTGATGTAAATATGCCTCTTTCAGAGCAAGCAAGAGACTATTTAATTGCTGAAGGACTTCCAGCACAAAGAACAATCAAGATAGGCTCTCCAATGAAAGAGGTTCTGAATGCTAATATGGAAAAGATAAAAAATAATAATATTCTTGAAAAAGAGAAACTTAAAGCTAATGAATATTTCTTGGTGAGCATTCACAGAGAAGAAAATGTTGATTCTGATGAGAACTTCAATCAGTTGATTGACTCCTTAGATATAATTAGCAAGCATTATAATTTACCAATTCTTGTTTCAACTCACCCAAGAACAAAGAAAAAACTAGATGATATTAAATATTCTTCATCAAATAAAAATATTAGATTCTCTAAACCTTATGGTTTTCATGAATATAATAAATTACAAATGAATGCGAAATGTGTAATTTCAGATTCTGGAACAATCACGGAGGAATCATCAATATTTAATATACCTGCAATTATGATAAGACAAGCTCATGAAAGACCAGAAGGAATGGATGAAGGTACTTTAATCATGTCAGGTCTCGAAAGTAAAAATATAATTAATTCAATTGATGTTGCAATTAGCTTAATAAATAGAGTTAAAATCATAAATGATTACGATGTTGATAATGTTTCTCAAAAAGTTCTTAAAGCAATACTTTCTTATTATCACTTTGTTAACAGGGTAGTCTGGAATAAAGGATAATGAAAATTTTAATTCTAGGCTCTACCGGCATGATAGGGCACAAACTTTATTATCATTTATCTAAGTCAAATAAATATGAGGTTCTTAATTTATCAAAAAGTAAACTAAACAAAGATACTATCATTCATGATCTAAGTGATTACTTATATCTAGATGAGCTTATAAAACAATGTAATCCAAGAATAGTTATTAATGCTGCGGGCCTTTTAATAAATGATTGTGATAAGAACTCATATAAAGGACTTATTTTAAATGCTTTAGTGCCTAATTTTCTAGATCAAATTTCATCTCATAGAAATTTTAAGTTAATACAAATTTCTACAGACTGCGTATTTTCTGGTAAAAATGGACCATATCGTGACAATGAATTACCTGATGAGCTCAGCAATTATGGGAAATTTAAATCTATTGGAGAAATTAGAGGTAACAATAATCTTACTATTCGAACTTCTGTTATAGGCCCTGATTTGTTCGAGGATGGTGAAGAGCTTTTAAGCTGGTTTCTAAGACAAGAAAAGAAAATTAATGGATATACTAAATCAATATGGTCTGGTGTTACTACTTTAGAACTAGCAAAGTGTGTAGAAAATTCTATTGAAAACGATTATGTAGGCTTAAAAAACCTATCCTCAGATTCGCCGATTTCTAAGTATGAGCTACTATTAATTTTAAATAGAGTTTTTAAAAAGAATATAAATATTACTCCCATTGATGGACCAATACATAACAAATCTTTAATTGGAAGTGATGATTTCTATAACACAAGTCCAATGTCTTACGAAGATCTAATTAGTGATATGTTCGAAGACATTAATGACTCAGGGCTATATAAATTATAAAATTATAGCTATAAATTAAAAAAAGAGAGGATTTATTGAAAAAAGTTGCTTTAATTACTGGTATAACAGGACAAGACGGATCCTATCTTGCTGAATTTTTAATCGAAAAAGGCTATTTGGTGCACGGTATTAAGCGAAGATCGTCATTATTTAATACAGACAGAATTGATCACTTGTATCAGGATGTTCATGAACAAGACAGAAATTTAATTATTCACTACGGCGATCTTACAGATACTTCAAATTTAGTTCGGTTAATAAAAGAAATTCAACCTGACGAAATATATAACCTAGCTGCACAGTCTCATGTCGCAGTTAGTTTTGAGACCCCAGAATATACAGCAGATGTTGATGCAATAGGAACATTAAGATTATTAGAAGCAATAAGAATTTTGGAATTAACAAAAAAAACAAAATTTTATCAAGCTTCTACTTCTGAATTATATGGTTTGGTTCAGGAATCACCTCAGACCGAAAAAACACCTTTTTATCCAAGATCTCCATATGCTGTTGCTAAATTATATTCTTATTGGATAACAATTAATTACAGAGAGGCGTACAATATTTTTGCATGTAATGGCATCCTTTTTAATCACGAATCGCCCAGGCGTGGAGAAACATTTGTAACAAGAAAAATAACCAGAGGATTGTCAAATATTTCCCAAAATCTTGAAAGTTGTCTATTTATGGGAAATCTTGATTCTTTAAGAGATTGGGGCCATGCAAAAGATTATGTAAAAATGCAGTGGTTAATGCTTCAACAAGATATTCCAGATGATTTTGTAATTTCAACAGGAAAGCAATATTCGGTTAGAGATTTTATAAAATGGTCAGGTGAAGAGCTTGGAATTGAAATTTGTTTTAAAGGCAAGGGTATTGATGAAGTTGGCTATGTTAAGTCTATTATGAAAAATAGCAAAAAAAATAATTTTAAGATTGGTGATGAAATAGTTAAAATTGATCCAAGATATTTTAGACCAACAGAAGTTTCTTCATTATTAGGCGATGCTCAAAAAGCTAAAGATATACTTGGCTGGGAACCAGAAATTTCCGTTAAAGAAATGTGCTCTGAGATGATTAAAGAAGATCTTGAAACAGCAAAAAAAACTGCTTTGTTAAAAGATCATGGATTTAATATATCTATGCCTAAAGATGACTAAGAAAAAAGTTTTTGTCGCTGGCCATAACGGCATGGTTGGAAGAGCAATATGCAATCGGCTTAAAAAACAAGATGCAATTTACGATTTAATTACGGTCGACAGAAATGAATGTGATTTGTTAAGTCAGAGTGAAGTTAACCATTTTTTTAAAAATCACGAAATAGACCATATTTATCTTGCTGCTGCAAAAGTTGGAGGTATTAATGCCAACAATACCAAACCTGCTGAATTTATTTATGAGAATCTACAAATTCAGAATAATGTTATTCATTGCGCATGGATGTCAAACATAGAGAGATTATTATTTCTTGGTTCTTCTTGTATATATCCTAGAAATGCAACCCAACCAATTAAAGAAGAATATTTGATGTCAGGTAGCCTAGAAAAAACAAATGATGCATATGCAACGGCAAAAATTGCTGGAATTAATATGTGTAGATCCTACAATAATCAATATCAGACTGATTTTAGATCAGTCATGCCGACTAATCTTTATGGACCGCATGATAATTTTTCTTTAAATGATTCTCATGTAATACCTGCCTTAATTAAGAAATTCCATGATTCAAAAGTTAATAAAACAGATTTTGTAGAGGTTTGGGGAAGTGGAAATCCCATGAGAGAATTTCTTCATGTCGAAGATTTAGCGGATGCTTCTGTTTTTTGTATGAATTTAAATAGGGAGAAGTTCTATAAGCTTTCAGATGACGGCATTGAGCATATCAATATTGGAACAGGTTTTGATATTTCTATAAAAGAATTAGCAGAAAAAATTAGAGAAATTGTTGGCTTTGATGGTGAAATTAAATTTAATTCAACAAAACCAGATGGAACTCCTAGAAAACTTCTAGATATAAACAAGTTAAGTTCTCTAGGTTGGACCCCAAAATATTCATTAAATAGTGGACTTAAGCAAACTTATACATGGTTTCATAATAATATTGATATTATTAGGACTTAATTAGGTATACAAATGATTGAAGATAGAAAACCTATGTGGATAACAGTAGATTTTGAAGACTTTTCTCATGATCTTAAACGAAGCCTTCAAATAGAAGCCTCACCTTCAATAAGAAAAAAATCTTTAGATGAGGCATATTTCAAAATTAATAACCATTTAAAAAATTTTCATAACAGTTCAAAGATAACTTTCTTTTGTACTGGCATTCTTTCTAAATTATATCCTGATATCGTAAAAAGAATTTCTGATGATGGTCATGAAATTGCTTGTCATTACAATTTTCATGATGATGTTTACTCATCGCAAGTCAATGTGTTTGAAGAAAATATAAACGAAGCAATTTATCATCTTGAAAAAGCTTCAGGACAAAAAATTGTTGGATTTAGAGCTCCAAGATTATCTATCAAAGCAAGTGATCACAATCATCTTGATATACTTTCAAAATATTTCTTGTACGATTCATCAATTTTATGCTCATCGAAAGAGGAATTAGTAAACATAGTGAATAAAAATAATATTACTAATCTAGAAATAATTCCTATCCCAAAACAATATATATCAACAATTTTTAAAAATTATCGTTTAGGTGGATCATACTTTAAATTATTTAGCTCAAGATTAACCCTTAAAGTAATGGATAAAAGTTATGAATCGAATTTAAATCCTATTCTTTACTTACATCCTTATGATTTTAATGGTAATGATAGCTTTATGGTTGGGTTTAGCGAACTTGATGGACTTCCCATATTAAGAAAAATATACTGGTATTTTAGACAATATCAATGGAATAAGATTGGTAATAAATCATCTTTAAAGAAATTAGAGTTAATTAGTACTTATTACTGTAATCAAGGACCGTTGAAAGAATTAATATAAGCATGGTGTGAGGTTTTTTAGATAATAATGAAAATAATAGTTGTAAGTGGTGGATTTGATCCCCTTCATAGCGGACACATTAAATATTTCAAAGATGCTTCATCTTTAGGGGACCGTCTAATTGTTGCACTAAATAGTGATAATTGGCTAATCAAGAAAAAAAGCAAATTCTTTATGCCTTTTTCTGAAAGGGAATTCATTATAAAAAACTTATCTATGGTTGATGAAGTTATAGATTTTAAAGATGATGAAAGAGGAAGCTGTATTGATGCACTGAATAAAGTAAAAAACAAATATAAGAACGATGAAATAATATTTTGTAATGGAGGAGACAGAAATAAAAACAATATTCCTGAAATGGAAGTAACTGGAATTTTGTTCAAATTTGGTGTTGGTGGAGAAGATAAAGCAAATTCATCTAGTTGGATTTTAAAAGATTGGCAATATTATAAAGAAGAGAGAATTTGGGGAAAGTTTTATAATCTCTTTGAAGATGAGAGAACAAAAGTTAAGGAGCTTATTATCTACCCCAAGAAAGGCCTAAGCTTTCAAAGACATTTTTTTAGAAGTGAAATTTGGTATGCAAGCAAAGGAAAATGTCTAGTCAATTATTCAGAAGGAAAGGCTGAAGATGCTAAAGAAATAAAATTTGAAACTGATCAAATGCTTCATATAAATAGAGAAGCTTGGCATCAAATCATAAATCCTTATGAAGATCCTTGCCATATTATTGAAATACAATATGGCGATAAAACAGAAGAAGATGATATTGAACGTCTTCATTATTATCAAGAGTAATATATATTTAATGATAGAAATTATAGAATTAAATTCTTCTGAGCCTTATAAATTGTTCAAAGAATACTATGACCATGCATCCAGTTTGGATCAAAAAAAAATTGAAGCCTTGGCAATTAGTTCCTTTAATAGTTCTACATCTGAGGTAGAGTCTAGATTTGTTAATTTAAAATATATTATTAACGATGAGTGGATTTTCTTTACTAACTATAATTCTCCCAAGTCTTATGATTTTCAATCTCATAATCAAATATCTGCTCTTTTTTATTGGGAAAAGCCTGACTATCAAATACGAATGAAGGCAAATATTTTTAAAACTGCTGATGAAATTTCTGACAATCATTATATGAAAAGATCTTTTAAAAAAAACGTTCTTGCACACGCATCCAATCAATCAAAGAAGATTAAATCATATGAAGATCTAAAAAATAAATATACTAAAATGGGTACAAAAAAATCTCTCATAGAAAATAGACCAAATTTTTGGGGTGGTTACTCATTTAAACCTTATTATTTTGAATTTTGGAAAGGCCATAACGATAGAGTTAATCAACGAACTGTGTATGTAAAAGATAATAATTTTTGGACTAAATATAATTTACAGCCATAAAACCGGTTTCATTAAATAAATTTATGTTATAAAATCATGCATCATGAATAACAAATCTATAAAAATTCATTAAATATTTTGTTTATTAATCCTTCCTAAGAGAATTATCATAGCTACGTATAACAAAAAAAATTCAGCTCTTATTAATAATAATATAAAAGCAGATTCAGTTCTTTTAATTGATGATGATGGTAATAATAATGGGCTTATATCGATTTCGGAGGCATTAGAAAAAGCAAAAGAAAAAAATATTGACTTGGTTCAAGTCAGTCCCACCGAATCTGATCCAGTAGTCTGTAAGCTTCTTGACTATGGAAAATATCTTTTTGATAAGAAAAAAAATACAACAGCATCAAAAACAAAGTCTCGAAGAGTAAATACTAAAGAGATTAAATTTAGGCCTTCAACTGATACCGGGGACTATAATATTAAATTAAAAAAAATTAGGGGGTTTATTAATGATGGAGATAAGATTAAAATAACCGTCCGATTTAAGGGTAGGGAGATACTTAACAACAATATGGGACTTGAATTATTAGAAAAAATTAAAACTGAGTTATTAGACGTCGCTCAGGTTGATCAAGAGCCTGCATTAGAAGGACGACAATTATTAATGTTAGTTTCACCTTTAAGAAATAAGTAAATTAAAATGGGATACAAGATAAAAACACACTCTGGAGCTTCCAAGCGGTTTAAAAAAACTGGCAACTCTATTAAGAGTAGAGGCGCAAACAGAAATCATATATTAACTAAACAATCTACTAAAAGAAAAAGACATAACAGAGGTCTTAATAAGCTGTCTGGGACTGTTAAAATAATGGCTTCCAAACTTATTAAATAGATAAATATGGCAAGAGTAACTAAATCAAAAATAGCAAAATCAAGACATAAAAAAGTATTAAAAGCTGCAAAAGGAAATTATGGAGCTAGAAGCAGATTATATAAAACTGCAAAACAGTCTAATATTAAAGCCCTTCAATATGCTTTTAGAGATAGAAAAAACAAGAAAAGAAACTTTAGATCTTTGTGGATTTCTAGGATTAATTCTGCCCTTAGACAGTCTGATTTAAATTATTCAGGATTTATCAATGGTTTGAGTATTAAAAATATTATTCTCAACAGAAAAATATTATCAGATATTGCGATTAAAGATGATAATACTTTTAAAAAAATAGCTGAAATTGCAAGAAAAAACTAACTCAAATCAATGTCATCAAAGCAAGACATTTTTGAACCCCAAGTTTTAATTGAAAAAGGCTCCTATCATCCAATAAATCAAGTAAAAGATTATATTTTAAGCCTACTTTCTGATATCGGCTTTGAATTAATTGAAGGCCCTGAGATTGAAAGTGAAAAATATAACTTTGATATGTTAAATATTAGTGCGACTCACCCAGCCCGACAAATGCATGACACTTTTTATGTAAATGATAAAAAGAATCTTTTAAGGACACATACTTCACCAGTGCAAATTAGGAGTATGTTAAAAAATGAACCACCCATTGCATTCATATCTGGTGGAAAAGTTTATAGAAAAGACGATGATTCAACTCATTTGCCTATGTTTCACCAAATAGAGGGAATTTATGTTGATAGAGACGTTACTTTTTCAAATTTAAAGGACCTTATTTATGACATAGTTTACAAATTATTTGGTGACAACATAAAAATTCGTTTTAGGC
>MDTG01060397.1_pt1 | contig 26760 bp, 12 predicted proteins | sample 811421 | NCBI WGS metagenome assembly MDTG01 (sample SAMN05326645, study PRJNA326480) | marine metagenome | isolation source: seawater | place: Pacific Ocean: South East | collected 2011
AATAATGGCCAAACGTGCAAGGTCGCCTTGAGGATCAACAATCACTGAGGGAATACCATTCAAAGTTGCTTCTTCAATCAGAATTTTTGCAGCAACTGTTTTTCCAGATCCGGTAGAGCCGAGCATCGCAACATGCTTGTTGAGAATCGATTCTGGAAGTTCTACTAATTCATCGGTATTGCGATTGGTACCAATTTGCATTACAAACACACCAAATTTAACTTACATCAAACTTTGAAATCTCATCTTGACGATGAGAATCACCGATTAGCGTATTGTGATCATTTCCGGTTGAACCATTTCCTACACGTTTGTAGTGATCATCAATCCAATTCTTGTACGCTTTGAACCAAGCTTTCCCTCGTGATTGCAAATTGTCTTGTGAATCACCAGAATCATCACCGCCATCATCACACATACATGGGTCCATCCAACAGCGCTCACATAGTTGTCCACCAGCATCATTGGAATCGTCACTGACTGAAGAATCAGGGTTCAAACACTCTCGGCTAAGGGCTTCTGCTCTTCTACCCCAAGAGGTCATCATTGCTTCATATTCCTCCTTATCAAGAACATTTTCCCATAAATTATGCTCGTCACCCACAGCATTTTGGTGCCGTAGTGCCATGATTGCAAGCAAATTAATCATGTTCCGATAACGACCATTTAGTTGCACACAATTTTCGAAATCACGAATATCATCTTCAGGCAAACTTACGCCGCCTGTCTTGTAAGCATTTTCTTCATGTATAATTTTCAAATCTTTTCTAGTCTTATCTGGGTCACTATAGTGGCTTTCAATAACCTTTAGCGGGATTTGGAAACGACGTATATATTCCACATTCTTGACTCTGGTCCAGCGATCAATATTTGTCGGCAACCAAAGAATATTGTACAAGAATACATAAGGGTGTAATTTGGTTTTCTTGAGGTATTCATCAGTATTTCCTGATTCACCAGCAAGATAATTCATCACATTTCCAAATTGTCTCGCCGCTTCTTCAGTGGGTGCTTTTGAAAGGACCATTGTCATTGCTGCATTAGGACCAAAATTTGAAGCTGTAAAGAATTCTTTTGTATCATCAATATATCCGATTGATGATTCCACATTGGTTCGAATTGTATGTTTGATAACACCGTAATTGCCAACCATTAATCCACTATCATGAGAAAGACACAGTAAGCCAGCCGGTCGACCTGAAACTTTGTCGCTAAATCCAGTCATCTCAAAGTGTACCCGATCGGTCTTGTGATTAGGACTCATATATTCGGCTTGAGACAAACCTTCACCTAACAGAGTGATGATTTCATAGACAATACGGCGAGTTCGTTGAGATGCTTTGTTAATACCTGCTTGGCGGTTCTCAATAGCTTTTCTTTGCTCTTGGTTCATATCAAATAAAATACCTGAAAATTGCAGTAGTACCATTCGCATCGATGCTGAACTTTCAATCTTGAAATCATCAGGAATTTCATATCCATCAGGGATTACTGTGACTTTGCCGAGCATATCAATCCAAGTTTCGATTGAAGATTTGTTATCAATCCAATCATCTGGCAAGTTTTCTAATAATTTCTCAGCAAGTAATTTTGAGGCTGCCATCCTCTTAATCAGAACTGTTGTTTGATTCCACAAATTAATTGGATTGACAAAGATATGCAAGTCTTGTGAATCATATTTTTGCTCGAGGATAAGGCTAATTTCTTCAGATACACTATCCAAATTTAGACCGCTAATTTTAGCTAACTGAGATGTACGATTTGAAAACTCATCGAATGATGTGTCACATAGCAAAATCATTCTGAGCAATGAAGACCATTCAAATCGCTTTTCATCCGGAAGGAGACCAATATATCGATACCAGTTGAGAATTTGTCCGGCCTTCTGGAAGGTTGGAGCAGAATATTGACCTGCAATATTATCAATTTGATTCCCCATAAGATACCTAGGGAGTAGACTTGCAGTACTTCGTGAAGGAATGAGCAAATCTCCCGACTTAGAAGGCAAGCTTCTGACAGCAGAAAAATACCTCTGCAGGCGGGGGTGTAACCTCAATTTTGGACCTGGGAGGAAACCGTCTCTTTGCTGATAGTCCAGAAGTAATTGCAAATCGAAGCGATCTAGAGTTTCATTGAACTTTGAGACAGCAGCTTCGGGCATCCGTGACATATCTTGATTCAAATTCGTAGTATTATGCCATATACACCATTGTTGGACATTTTTTAGCCTCATCTTTTCTTCTTCACTTAGTTTTCCAGAGTCTGCATGTTCTAGAAGTAATGGAGGTAAATACGCATTCAAAAAGGCAGGCGGAATAGTCCGCAAGATTTCTTCATGCCAAATCCCTAACCTGCTGAGGTTGGCCTCAACATGTTCACGACGGATTTGGCCGCTTTCACGCATGAATTTACCTAAGTCTTGGTTGCTCTTGAGCTCAGGCATGTGGAATTTTGGGGTCGAAGTCGGACGATATTGTTTCCAAGATTCATTCAGAGAATTAACAATTCGTTCAACTTCGTTATCTCTTTCTTCTTTGTATCGACTACCTTGTTGAGAATAATCCATACAGATAATCTTCGCAAGTACATCGATTTCCATTGTTGAAATCCATCGAATGGCATTTGTGAAATGTAGAACGGTGAAGCCAGATTGCCTTTGAGAGGTTTTTCTTGCTTGCAAACTGTGCTTTTGGTTTGACAAAAAGTTGACGTCTTCATCCCATTTATTTGTAATTTCATCTAACAGCTCTTTGAGGGCCTCAGGCTCTGAAAAGTCGTCATGTACATCATATGGATTGACCTGAAGCATTGATAGTGCCGTCGAATCAAACAAGCTATTTTGCAGGAAAATTGTTGAATCTACGCTATGCAGGCAGGAAAGTGGATTGCTCTGTCCCTCCCACAATTCCTCACTGATAAACAAATCAGATACTATGTCCATCTGCTCAATTCGAGCACTATCATTTGGCAACGATCGTTCGATTAGACTTTGAGAATCTCGATGATCCATTAATCCAACAACCAAAGGTGGCCTTGTTTGTTGGACAAGGTCTTCTTCATCAAATTCTTCAGCATCGGTAGTCAGATACATTCCATCTGGAGGTATTTGAGATCCGATAATATTCAGGATAAAATCAAAAATGACTGAATTGAAGACGGTATAAGCTTCATTTTCAACAGGTACGGTCGAGTTGCCAACCCCTGTTTCTAGATGTGCGTTACTTACAATGATATTTTTCACTCGCTCATCATTGCTGGAACCTGTCAATGCACGAATTTGCCTAGCCTTATCTTTGCGAAGTCTGTTGAAGTTATACAACGCGGCTTTGTAACCACGAATTTCAGTTTGAACAAATTCTACAAAGTTGGCTTGTTCACTTTCTTCAGTTTGAGTCCAAAATTTATTGAGCAGGCGATAGAAGGGCTGCAAATTCGGGACAAGCCTGAATTCAAGTGGGATTTGATTTCCATCGGCATCTTCGACATACTGTGGGTTTTGATCGTTCTGTAACTTTTTCAAAACTTTGTCCAAATCTTTGATGCTTAAACTTGGTACAAAGTCGCGACGCCTTTGGTCTTCGGTTTGAGTATCTACAGAAGTTTCAGAAGTCTCCTCTTCACCTGAAATGAACAAACCTAGAGGGTCTGAAGCACATTCACTCCATGCAGACCAAAAAGTCAATGCAGGACGGCCGCCTTCTGGTTCGTATTCTTGACACCACTCATTGAATTTCTTGGTTTCCTGAGCACCACTCGGAATTTTTTCCATGATACTGTCGAAATCGAGAACATCAATTTTCTTCCCACCATGTATTTTGGTCCAATCTTCGTCCTTGAAATGTTGACAATCGCTGAGTGTTTGTGCCAGTCGATCCATCTTGTTCCGCTTGTCTCTCCATGCCCCATCTTTCAACTCACGTTCAAGATTAGAAATCACACTTTCATCATCTAGATTTTCTTCACCTGAAATTCGCTCCATCAATTTTTTCAGATGCTGAAGCATTGCGCTTCGCTCGGCTTTCATTTGAATCTCAAAGTTTTGCCATTGGCCTTCCTTCACAGGATCTGTTGGGGAATGAATCCCATCATAATGAGCCTGAAGAATATCACTCATGATGAATGGAGTGTTGTAGTATGCCTGGATTCTCCGTTCCTTGCCACCAACACCAACTGAAATCACCCAAACAACAGTATCGGCATCAAATGCTCTTCTTACTTCTTGGAGAATGGGTAGAACCATCCCACTTCCACTTCCACCTGCGAAAGAATGGGTGATGATAACATGAGATGGGGAGATATTCCCTTGCTTGAATTTTCCAACATCTTGGAGAACTTTCGCAATCTGTTTTCGGCGTGCAAAGCCATATGCTCGACCTAAACCAGTTGCACCTCCAGCACCATCCTGTGTAATATCAAGACGTAGAGTGTTTCGTGTTTTCCGAACAACATCATCAAGCTCAGATTCCAAAGTCACGTTACCCCACAAAAAGTGTCCTGGTCGACTGGGTTCAACCAATTTATCAATATCAGAACCTACGTTAATCGCCAATGCCTGAAGTTTAGCATCGCACAAATTGGTCAAATTTTGTATGGCTGCGTCCCTAATATCTGAGTCGTCATGTTTTCGATCTCGCATTGGAATGACCATATCATTGGGGTCAATTCCCAACGCATTGAGAAGTGATCCTGCTCTGGCATCATTCAAATTATCTAAGCAGTACAGCAGACACTCGCGCAAAATTTGCGATCCACCTTGACCCAAACCCACCCACAAAGCGGTTGACTTTTGCTCATGAGCCTGAACAACTTTGCTCCCAAGATTACGCTCAAATTCTTCAATTACATTTCGGAATGATTCCAATTCTGCATGGATTTCTGGAATGGTTTCGAGATGTCTAATTTCTGCCAGCTGTTTTCGGAATCCTTGCAAATTCTTGGCTGCCAAAACTCTTTCAGAGCCTAAATCAGAAGATTTTGAAAAGGTATCTACGGCATTCTCGATGTTTTTGAGTTGGTTTTCTGTTGATGAAAGTAAACCACGAGTATCTGCAGTATCTCGCATTAATTGATTCAGATTTGTCTGATCTTTCCCAAATTTCTGATACATTGATGGTAGCTCTTTCTTTAGAGTCGATTCAATAACTTCGGTTAAATCGTGTTCTTCCATCAGACTTAGCAACACATCCATTTGAGAACGGGGGTTTTCTGTAGGCGAAAGTAATCGCTCAATTGTAATCTTTTGAGTAGCACTTTTTTGGATACTACTGACTTGATTTTTATGTTCACCTGACAACTGTGGAATGATGGTATCACACAGTGCGATAACGTCCTTGTACGGCGATTCCAAGATTTTGCTAATCTTCAATTCTGGAGGAGGGTAAGGCGTGTTTGTCACATCACCGGGTGAGATATTTGGATCAACGGATGGGAATGCAATCAGACTATGCAGTGCACTACGTATCGCATATTGGACATGACTATCAATCTCAGATGCCACCGATAAATTGAGATATTTTCTGACCTCGATCTTGCCTTTGGGTACCATGGTAAATTTCAGACCAGGAGCACCCCATGGAAAATTGTTGAAATCTACAAACGTATGGCTTTGATTACATTTTTCAAAGACTCGATTTAACTGATTTAAACGACCAGTGTACAAGTTATCCAAAGCTGAAAATTTACTTTGCATTTCTGCAAAACTCGAACGACCTTGAAAAACATTTTCAAATTCATTAGACAAATCCCACAATGCTGAAGAAATATGTATCTTTTCGGAATCTGAATCACCAATGCGGTCAGCATGGGCAGTGAATAAATCTTGCACCAGCCTCAAACTCATCAGGAATCCAGTAACGAATTTGTCATCACACGAATGGCTCCTTTCCCCATCATACACGTGGGTTTCTGCACCTGTTGATGTAAGTGTGTAACTATTTTTCCCATTGAATTGGATCGAGATTTGATGGCCAGAAATAGGTAAAATTGACCGAGCATTGAATGAATTCCTTACCCTTTTCGCGGATCCTTTTCCAAATAATGGAATTCTCCCAATTTTGTCCTTAGCCGCCTGCATCTTACCGGGGTCGATGATTATTGGACGAGCATTAGAAATTGATTTGGCGATATTGTTTATTTTTTCCAACTGAATACAATAGGCTTCTTGACCGGAAGATACTGTGTCATTGTGGTTGGGTCCGGTAGCCATGGGACTCACACACTATAGGTGGTCATAACCTGTTCGCCATCAACTTCTTTTGATTCCTTCCACGTACCCGACCAACAAGGAATCAAAATTCCAACTGAAGTTTGCTCTACCATTCCAACTGAACAACCATGGATAGGCACTTCATCAACTAAATCCATCACGCTGTAATCTAATCCGATTTCGGCAATCCGATTCGGAATCTCGGAGGTCGATTTTGCAAAACCTGGGGCAACGAGCATGTTTCCTCCCGGACGCATACGCTGAATGGCTAGCATTTCGAACGAATCAAAACTCGTTTTCGGCACTGGCCCCCCAACTGCGAATAACAACAAAATGTACGCAGAATGATTCGTATCGATTCTCGAATCACTAAGGTACCAATTGATCAATTTCCGAACAAAAGATGGTTGGAACTGGTCGATTGGAGTATCAGACCAGCAATACAAGTGGTGGTGACTACTTTGTTGATTTGTTTTCCAACCCTCGTAAAATGACTGCAATGCACTTAGCAATGGAGCGTAGATTTCGTCAACCTCCCACTCTCCAGAAAAGCCTTCAATATCATAATCAACTTCATCTATCGAGCGTGAGGCAAGTTCAACTTGTCTCTTTGCAATAATTTTACTTTGGCTCCCAAATCGAAAATATAAATCGACTTTTGTGTGCGTCAAATCACGACTTGAACTCGTCCAAGCAAAGCCTGTTTCTTTGTCAAAAAAACTCAACGGTCCCCTTGGTGTTGCAAGCAATTTTTCAACTTCGAGCCAGGATTGCAACTGCCATGATTGTGCATCATCTTGACCTTGAATTCCACTGAGAAGATTGTAACCTGCTGCAATCACATCACCAATCAAGTTTCTCCAAATTCTACGAATTCCTGAAGAGTCCTCTGCGTATTGCATTTGGCGAATTCTCAATGGGGCAATGGCGACTTCTCGAAGTGGAGAAACAAAATGCTGACATCCAGTAATCGGACCGATCTTCGTAAACTCCCTTCGACCTTGTAATATTGAAACATCAATTTGTCCATCTCTCTCTTCGGCAATCAAAGAGGCGATTTCATTCAACATTCGACCACGGACCTTCCTTTTCCAAATCAATTCCCAAGCCATCAATCATCAGGCATATTTCTGAAATCGGTGCAATGATGATATCAATAATTCGACCTGCAGCCTGTTCCAATTGAAGTTCAGAGATTTTATCCTCTGGTGCGAAAGCAATCATTGGAAAACGGGGGAAATAACGACGCTGAAAATCAATCTCACGAATCCCTAGATCTTTGTGAATTTTATTTTCAATATTATCAAAACGTGAATCTTCAATCATGATTCGACCAATGATTTCTTTCTGCTCAGTCAGAAGGGGGTCATCAGGTATCGTTTGCAAAATTTCAAGATATTTCTCAAGGAAATTCGGCTCAAGAACAAGGCTCCTTAATGTAATCTGAAGTAATCCCGAACCGCCATGCAAAAAGGGATGGTCGACACCTGCGGTAACTGATTCAAGAGACAATTCATGAAAATGTCTATTTGAAGTCGAACCCAATTTTTTTTGACCGATTTCACAAGAGGCGAAGGCGAAAGCCAAACGGTTAACTAAGATGTGAAATGCCTCGCGAAATTGATCATTATCGTCCGCTCTAATCCAGCCCAATTCAATGCCAATATTCATCATTGGTTTTCGATCACTCATTAGGAGTTTAGATGACATAGGGGTTTGTTTGCAAGAGGCTGCAAGGTATTTCTTGAGGTTGAATTTTACGTTGTCACTAGAGAATAGTTCCATGAACAATTGATCAAGAGGCCAGATTGATTGTTGGGTAATGACATCATATCCAATGGCAGTTTCTTGTTTATGATAAGGAGACACATCGGGAGTACATCTTGTGAAGTGTGATTGGGAAACCCAGTACAAGTTTCGTGGAGTTTGTGCCTGAAAAGAAAAGCCAAAAAATGGATCCATTTTCTTTCGATCGTGGTTCTTGTCAAAGGCGAGGAAACTTTCTTCAAAATATTCCTGAGGTGGCATTGGACTGTGATCGAGATTGATTACAGAGATGGTGTCTTTCCGCTTTCTTTGATTAAGTTCACAGTAGGGACCAAATCCACAGAAGCGACAAATTGTTTCGTCCACCATAACTGTCCCTATTGCCTTAAACCATTCTGGGTGTGGGCATCTGATTGGAAGTTGGGCTTTTTCTGATTTGGCTTTTTTCAATAATTGATGCTGAAGTGCGATGGCTGAAAATTGGTAATCTTGGGGCGATTCAGCTTCAAGCATAGAATAGAACAATTGTGATATTTGTTTGTTCAGAATTTCGCGTGGAGGACTGGCGTAACTATTCGATGATTGGAGATTGGTTAAGCTAATCTTCACACCCATAATTAATCCTCACTTGCTTTTATTGCCAGTATTCGTAGAGGTGAGCCAAAGAACCCATGCCATTTTCAGGACCTTGTCGATAGGGTTGGAGTATATACTTGAGGTTATTTGGCTACGCAATTTTCTGAAAAATGCTGGTTTAGGATAAAACTCTTTAACGTACGAATCAGGATGATTCTTGATTGCTTCGATAATGTCCCTTTGGATTTGTAGTTCATCAGAATTCAGGGCATTTCCAGACACCAATATTGCAGCAAAACCGTAGAGATAATACGAGATTTTGTCATCTTTATTTTCGGCCAATGGGCCCAGTTGATTCCAATCAATTTGGGACTGAAGTAACTGCAATCTATATCGCAGATCAATAATCCACCATGGGGACCAAGGGAAATTTTCGTTTCCGTTGCTATACAATCTTGAGGCCATCTCCAACACGAATTTTTGATGGGATTTAATGGGATTTAAACGAGAGATTTCTGCTGAATTCGGACCGGAAGGAATCAGGTCACTGCTATCCAATTTAGTGGCAAGAATTCCCAATTTCTCAAGCAATTTATCGAAGATTAATGTGTTCTGAATCGTGTGCCGTTGTGTTACGCAAATTGTTTCGGCAAGATTACTCAGAGATGGTAGTAAAACGAGTGCACGAAGTTTTTCAACTTCTTGGGTTAGTTTATTTTGATTCCAGGCATTTATGGTTTCCTTGAACCACTGCTGTTGTTCTGAAATCAATTTATTCAGAATCAATATCGTATTGATTTCTTGACCATCTGGACCTGTTTCCAGGATATTGTCGAGTAAATCCTTGAGGCGTGTATCTTCTGCAATTAATCGATTCATTTCTGCCGTAAATTCTGATCTTTGTGCTGCGATGTTTTCACGGTGAATATTCGCTGACTTACATTCATGTCCTAGAAGATAAAGCCGTAAATCGGCTCTTTCGATATTCTTTTGATTTTGGTCGAGCAATGAGTGCCGCTTACTCTGCAAAGATAGAGGTGTTCCAATCGTGCGAATCGAGGAACCGATTCTACCAAGTGTAGTACCATAACAAATTGCAGCGAAAAATGAGACCAAAGCAAATCCTGTTGCATCCTTTGCAATCGAAGGAATCAGCAAAATCGAAAACATGGTACAAAATATCCCAATGGTGGCGATGAATATCGTGAGGATAATTCCTGCCCATTTCTCTTCATTGGTTTTGATTTGAAATCGAGAAAAAAGCAGGGAATCAAGTTGTATTCCCAATTGTTGATGATGGATAATTGAATAGGTTTGAAGTCCAATACCAAGATTAAACGTAACGATTGGACCAAAAGTCGCAGTATCAAATAACAGATCTTTTCGAGAAAGACCGAGTACCATCAAAAACAGAGAAAGTCCCGTAATGATAAATGGAAGTGGTTGGAACGGTACATCCGATGATTCAGAGTCGATGAAGAGCACCTCCAATGTCGAAAATAGGGTCCAATTTTAAGCAAATTGCAAATTGTGCTTTATTGCCTGACTTGTGGATAATCACTGGTTTCAATAGAGGATTGATTGCATCAAAATCACATTTTTCTTCTAAATTAAACTGCATCTTCTCTAGATGAGTGCGTATGATATCTTCGAGCTCATCACATCCCTGCTGTACGATGGCAATTCCAAGAATTCCTTGATTATCAATAGAAGGGGCCACAGTTGACCATGTTTGATGGATTGAATTAATCAGTTCTTCGAGTTGGGCAGGTAGATTCTCATAATCACCTTCTTGCTTAATTGAATTTTTCAAATCAATGTGACGAGAGACCAGCAATTGAGATGGTAATAGACTCTTGATTTCATCAATTTCATCTAAGGCAATCTCTGCATCCGAAACAACATGGATCGATACCATCATTTGGTTACTGAGTGATTCTTCTAACCTATCGAATGCTGGAATTGGTTGCTCAAATCGACCACGATTTTTCTCATATTGTAATCCAGCCATAACGTTGTTTGAAGAAAACATTCGATGATTCTGACGACCCGCGTTTGCAGTGATTTTCCACTTTGAAGTATGTTTGTCGACACCCATGGTAATCCGATAAATAAATCCAAATTCCCCAGAACGATGTCCTCGTCTCCAGCAGCGATATGGATTCATGACACCATTAGAAAGGTGATATGATCCGAGATGAAATTCTGAATCTCGATTGCATGACTGACAAAGCCCAGTCTTGCCATGTAAGGCAAGGGCTGAGCATGGTTCATCTAGTGAAGATAACTTTGGATGATGACATCCAACCTCAGCAGCATCAATGATTCCCAGGTAAGATTCATCCAATGTGGATGAACGCAAAAAGTGTTCAACCAGTTTGCTATAATTACCAATCATTTGTGAAAATTTTGGCTTTAGTTTGTCTGTAATATCGTATTCTTTTTCGTGTACAAGAATCTGATGTGGATCATGACCACCAGCCAATGCGTAAATGAACTGATTTCGCATAAATTCTTCCGCGTCGGGGTCTGTAGCTTTACGGATAGAAAGTTGAGAAATGACCTTAGAAATGATCGCAAGGTTTCTTTGAACTCCAGACAAACGAACTGCGATATCAGTTGATCTATCAATATCCTTGAAAATTCGATCAACATTTGGTCGACGTGCCATCATACGGCCACCTCCTCTATGTTTTGATAAAGTGAAAGAATCAGCAACATCTTCCATATTCCGACCAATAACGTTGATCTTCTGGTTATATTCACGTCCTGCCATTCTCCGAAATTCGACCATTCTTTGGGTGAACCGATCGCTTCTTCAGCACGTTGAGATGCAGTCTCAATCACATCTCGTGTACATGCATTCACCAATCCGGTAATCTCTGCATTCACTTGTGCTTTCTCATCGGAATCTTGATTTGAAACTATGCGTGTCAGTGAATCATGTAATCGTAAGAAAACTGTAGGTGGTTGGATAAACGCCTTACTAATCCAATCTGACCATTCATCAACAGAAATAACATACGATATATTTTGATCAAATGGTATGATTGTTTCCTGTGTATTCAGAGTTTTAAACCACTGAGATATATCACGAATCGAACGACGACAGAGATTTGCTTGGGTAGAGTTTCCTGAATCGATTTGTTCCCTCAAAATAAGAAAAAGATGAGTCATGCTTCTCAAAAAGTGTGTTGAAGCTGTGGTTCGACTGTTTTTTGCCAAATTGGGCAATATCGACTGAATGATTTCTTTCTCTACTTCAAGCGGAGTCCCCAATTTTAGTGGGCCGCGACCAAGTGCGCTTGATAATGCAGAATGTTCGCCATATTTTGGATAATCAAATCGCCAATTGTTTTCAGGCATCGGCCAGCAAATTTGAATTCGACTATTCGGTTTTTCTTTCCAAGGTAAAACAACATTCATTCGGTTAGAATGGGAATCAAAAATTTCTCTTCGGTAGGACAGAGATGTAGGGTTGTATGGAATTGAAACTTGTAAAAGATGGAGCCAACAAATACGGTCATGACCTTTTTTTAGTTCTTCAAAATGCTTCGACATCATATGATTCCAAATGACTGGTAAAGAGGAGAAATAGTCGGACAATTGTGAAAGAGCAGGATTGACTTCTCCACCATCACCACTCTCTTGAAATAAGGCTGGAGCATATTCGTTGAGTGGTCGACCCAGGAGATTGATTTTTTTCTCATGCTCATCCCATTTCATGACAATTTTTGATGGTTTGATAATCGTAACTTTACCATCTGGATCCCAATGAATCAGATGTATCCTGTTATTGACCATTTTTGGACGAATATGCTGATGAAATAAATCATCACCCATTCGAGTCGGAGTATTCATTTGGCCGCTTAACACTCCTGCCCACAGTGAAATTACACCGACTGTAAGGCATCCAAACAAGTGTATGGGTTGGTTAAAATTAACCAGCTGTTCGAATGAGAAAGATCTGATTGCTAAGACGAAGTAAACTCCCATCAACAATAGAGATAACAAACCTAGGAAAGTAGCCCATCGACCATCCTTTGAAAAGCGTCCAGAGAAAATGTACCCGGTAGGGAACATCACTAAAATTGCGAGGATGAGCCAGACTATGTTTCCAAACGGACCGCGTATTGATCGAGTTTGTCCACCGATAAACACGACTAGAACGAATAGAAGGAAAAAACATTGAAGATATAACCGGTTCCACTGCATTTGAGATATATTCTCTAGGAGTTTTTGAGATTTCCCCAGTATATACTTTGAAATCTGTATCAGTAACTGGATCAACTGCAGGAAATAATACCACACATTTTGCCAAAATTGCTTGGGTGGTTCAGAGGACATGGTTCAAACCCTCAATTTCTCCAATAAACCTGGACGGATATTGTGTAATCTTTCAATCAAATCAATTAGTTGAGGGGAAATCAGAGATATGGTTGGAGGACAATGAAGATGTGGGGAACCATCCAGTGCATCTTCTACACAGGATGGTAATTGACCAAGGTTCCAATCTTTCTGCTCTTCCCTTAATTCGATTAGAGCAACAATTGCCGCATCAGTTCCACCCGTCTCATTTCCAGTAAGAAGAGATTTTTCTTCTCGCTCAATTTCTGAATTTGATGGAGAGCGAGATGTGGGCTCAACATGTTGTGGTAAGAAATGGAAAAACGCACTGGTAGACTCAGTATCTGGAAGAAACCAAGCAAGACCCATTATTCATTCACCACCCAACTTTCCAATCGCTGAAGGCGCTCAGACAACTGGTCAATATGCTCTGAATATCTTAAATTTGTAGCGCCTGACATGTCAATATATGCTGTTGTTGGATCCCCATTCATGTAAGATTGATCTGCCAACATGACCCTCTGTAAACCTTCCAAGTTTGCATAGAATAAGAGTGCAGAAATTTCTTCCAAGAGACGACCATATTCTACTGTAGCTTCACCTCTGTGATTTAGAGATGGGGTGCCATCCTGAGACTTTGAAAGGCGATTTGTTTCTAAGTGAGAGGATAATCTGCGCAAACCAATATTCAGATTTTGAATGATTTCAGCTTGAACAGAATATGACATGAATGAACGAGAACGTGCCCTTAGGGTACTGACGCTAGGCTTAGGCATGGCCAAACCTCAGGGGAATTCTATGATTCAATACCAAACAAATTGGTGAGCAATTCATCGGTCCATTCAGTATTGTCATTGGTCAGGGCTCTCCACTCTGACTCCATTAATTCCATGTTCTTAGTGTATGGATTTTTTATATGGCCAGATGTGTCATCTGAATTCATTTGAGATACGATGCCATCTTTCCCGCGATTCATTTTTACCAGCGTCAAAAATTCTTCTCGCCAGGTTGTAGGTATACTAGCATTCACTAAGAATTCTGTCTTTCGCCGAATTTTCGCCAATTCTGCCATAAACCATGGCATCTTGCCATTTGCCAATGCCAATTTTTCAGCATTTGTCTCAGCTGCACGAATTTCGGCTGCAGTAGAGCTGATTCCTTGCTTAACCTCGTTAAGTTTCTTGACATTTTCCTGAAAGTCTGCTTCAGTTTCTTCTGAAACTCGTTTGAGAACTTCAAGTTCAGCTTTCGCCTTTTCAACAGGATCTTTTTCCAACAAGATGTTGGCCCATTCTGGAGGGAGGAACCAAGCTTCGAGTTGTTTACCATTAAAACTCATATTTTTGCTATTACGTGCATTTCTATCTTCGATAATTTTCTTCATTACCAAACCAATTACCATTCCAGCGAATGCGGCCAAAACGGCGATAACGATGGGGTCAGTGTCTAGGATTGCCATGCTGCTCCATAGCAACTCCCTTTGATAACGCCTTCGCAGCCCATGGGTGAGAATTACAATCCAAAATTGGTTTATCTCGACCAAAAATTGACTATTTTGGCACGGAAATCCCTTATGGCCAATTCAATCCTAGAGTTACCAAACTTGTACTTGAAGAACCCGATTGAGAAAATCACCATGAGGAGAAGGAACATCGCGAACATACTGATTTGATAAACAGTAGATTGGGCAGCATTTTCTCCCCAATTTACTAAATCTCGGCTCCTCTCTACATCCAGAGTTGGATCTAAGTTTGAAGAGACTGTTACGTCATAGAGAACCAATTCAGCTACTTCACAATCGATTTTTTGTTCTGCACAAGATTCGTCATAAATTCTCAATGGTTGCAGTTTTTGGTTTTCCCTATACTGTGATTCATCAATCACATATGGGCGGATTGTGACACGGAAACCGGAACCACCTGGGAATTCCTTTTCAGGCAAATGACAATTGTCAGACTCAATGGCTTCGCGTAAATTCCAATCCTCAGGGAAGAATGTGTCCCTACAAACAACATCAACATAGTCGGAAAGGAAATCATATGTGAATGTAATATTCCAAACTATCTCGTGAATACCATCATCATCCTCTATGAAATCCGCACATTTCGAAAGAGGTGCTGAAACATCACTTTGCAGGAAACCGTCTGTTTGCAACTGGTTTCTTGGCTGACCGAGAGGGCACATTTCATCAAGATACAATATTGGAGGAGAATCAGGGACTCTGAAAATCTCATCAGCAGAAATTCGTAAGTCACTTGGTAAAGACGTACTATTCACTCCAAGATCATCGTTGTAATGAATAATCACTGATAGAGCATCAAGGTTGAACAATTGATGTTGATGTGTAGGCATTTCTGCTGGTCGAATATTTTGATGATTTAATTGAATCCTCATTACCACGGTTCCATCTGGACGGATGATTGATTGGGAAGTTAGTACTTCGCAATTTTGTCTAATCGACTGAATATATTGCCCCTCTCGAGAAAATTCGTACACAGAAGAGCAGGAGAATATATCATCGATCGAATACACATCGAGTAGATGATATTCCAGTTCCTCTATTGGGGCATTAAGTGTGACACTAAAGGTAGAAATCGTATCTTGCTCGGAAAGTGATGAGTCTTCAAATCTAAGCTCTGACCAGGGCAATACATGCTCGATAAGTGTGTATCTTAGTGGAGTAACTTCAGAAAAATCATCAGCGACAGTGAGGGTGAATGAAGTTGTGTGAGATTTGATTTCTGAGATTAAATGGCGACCGTTGTAAGTTACATCCAGAGAAGACGTGCTACCACCCTCTCTTTCAATGACAACATCAACATCTCGTAAAGACAACTGATCGATTTCCAAATCGATTTCTAAGGGTAAATAATCCAATGCGATTCCTGAACGACTCCACAGACAAGTAACCTGCCGTATGCCTAGACTTGGAGAGGATTCCAAACAAATCATCGAAACCCCTGGTGCGTAGAGGATTTCTTCAACAGGATCTATTTCTGTTGTCTGTATTGAAATTGTTGTGATATTCAGGACTGATGTACGTCCCAATTCATCTGTCGCGCTGATACTGATTGTGTTGTTACCCAATGAGGCCGTCGACATCGTATACTGTCCGCCAATCAAGGGGAATGTACCATGATTGGTCGTAGAGGGTGAAGCGGATTCGTCAATGATTCTCCAGACAATGTTACAATAGTCGCAAGAAAGAACCAATGAATCGGATTGGTACCCATTTGACTGAGTTTCCAAGATATCGATAATCGGTGCCTGATTGTCATACACGAAGGTAATGTGTCCAGGATTAAAGACTCGTCCGGCTGCATCAGTAAAGGAGACTGTCAGTGTATATGTACCATCAGGAATCATTTGATGGCTGAAGTATGTCTGTGTGGATTCGTAAGCATCAACCGCATTTTCAAATGTAAATGTGGCATTAACAATGGGTGCTTCATCAGTAAATGTTGTCACTCCAATCAGGGTATTCATATGAGAGGCGATAACTGTTCCAGACCAGTCACAACCTAGGTTTCCGGCACAGATTAAACCATCCCATAACGGCTCAATCTGATCACGAATCAGTACTCGCTGAAGGTTTGAATCGATTGGACGTTGTACACGATCAGTTCCAGTGACTGAAATAAGAACCATTTTGCCTGTGTAATTGCTCAAGTCTAGAGAAGTTGAACGATTCAAAACCATCGTTTCAAATTCAGTACTTCCCTGTTCTCTAATTTGAATAGAAAATTGTGATGCTAGTTCTTGGGATTCATCATCAATAACTTCAACGATGATTGGACAATATGACTGCATGTCAATATGTTCTGATGCTTGCCATGAACAGCTTGAATCGGTACTATAACTCACTGATGGATAGATGAAATCAACAGTATATCGATGCACAGAGTTGTATAAATTCCCAACATGATCTGAAAGGCCTACGGTGAATTCAAACGATTTGCAATCGGTCAATGCATAATCGGTTAGGTCATACTCGAATTGAATGACATCTGTAATTGGAGTAGATTGAGGGTTTAAGCATCTAAATTCGACCCCTGTCGAAAGAGTCAGATTTACATCTGAATTTGAAAGACCATCGATGGTGAGAATTCCGTTATCTGCAACGATGCCGATGGGTAGAGGGGAGCCACTAATCGGGGATCTTGAACTTACGACTAAATTGGGAGATGTACCGTCTATCAGCAATGGTAAAGAGGTCGAGTGGATATTTCCAACCTCATCTTCAACAACAATATCTAGACGCATGGACATACCGGTTGGCGGTAATGAAAGACTGATATTACCCGAATTGTAACGAACTTGCGTTGAAATTACTGTATTTGATAAAGCATCGACTTCAGAGATTCTCATCAAGCAGTTCACACTAGTAATATCAACACATGAAATGAAGAATTGGCCATCTGGACGTGCAATATTTTCATCAAATGAAATCCCAGAAATGCCGACAATTGTCAATTCCGGTGCCAAATCATCAAAAATAATTTCAAAGGATTCGGAGTATACATTTCCAACTTCATCCACAGTGACCAATATTGAAGCATTTGTGACGGGAGGGGGGGCACTCCAGGAACCATTCTGCAACAAAGTCCAGTACTGTGTCATGCCTTGAGTTTGCCACCCAACACTACGGACACCAGCTAAATTGTCAGAGCAAGAAAAGATACTGGATCGAGTTGCCGGCAGAACAAATGTTGTTTCATTTGATGTCACAAATTGTTGAGGTGTGCAAAGAGCAGGTGATGAATCATAGGTCAAATTAATGCTGTTTAGGGCAGCATTACCAAAGGCATCTGTAATCTCGCAAACCAGAACACCATCTCCCGATATTCCAGTAAATTCCGCGTCTGAAATGATGCCCCCTGTTCCACTCCAACTGATTTGAATATGGGGTTGAATGGCACCTGGAGCGGCATTACAGGTGAAATTTGAATGGGGTCCAGCCAGATCATATTGTGTTGCATTGACTGTATTTTCCGTTGTCCATGTTGGGGGTAATATACCACCATGATAATTCATTAAATCTGTACTTGACCCAATATTTCCAACCGAATCCTCGACGAAAATATCGATTGTTAGACTTGCGCTAGTCATCTGTAGCAAAGAGCAACTAGTTGTTGCTAAGAGGTTGGCTAGGGTACCATTAATGGAAAAACTACTGGCGATTGGTTGCCATTCAATCGTACAATTAGATCCTAAAGATGAAATCGTCAAATTGACTCGATGTACTTCAGAAATTACATCGCTTGAATTAACATAGAGAATGGTATCTGAACCGAAATCTGTCCCCGAGTAAAACTCACCCTCAAGGGAAATTGTGGGTGCATTTCCATCCAGAGTGATACTCCAACTACGCTCAGAAGATAATCCGACTGCATTGGTGACATTGACTAGCAAAGAGTGAGTGCCACTTCCAGTAGGAACGGTAAACAAACCCCCACTGTGTTGAATTTGAGAACTGTCCCAAAAAATCTCGACTGAAGCGGGGAAAGTGCTGGAATAATTGAATACTTGACTTGTTGTTGGTCGCAATACTGTCGGTATCGAATCTGAAATTTGGGGGAAGTTGCTATGATGTTGGAGATTAAAAATTGTAATTTGATTATTTCCCGAAAAATCTGTGGCGTTGACAATCAAAACATATGCACCAGCAGTGCGATGATATTGGAATGCTGATTGTGAAGGTGTGAGGCAATCACTGGATGCTGCAAGTACCTGATTTGAACCAACCTTCACACAGATGTATGCTATATCAACTGGAGTCGAAAGATGTAATTGAGAGTGATTGCTGGTATTCGCTCCAAACAAATATGTTGATTGAATCGAATCAATTGACACTTGAGGCGCCACATTATCAGGAATGAAGGTCAATGAATAAGACACATACAATTCAGATGTTGATTCTGCTTCAACCAAAATGTCGATTGTTGAATGGTTCCAAATCCAATTAGGGAAATCTGAAGAAGTGATTTGGTAGGAACTAACATTATTGGCAATGAGGTGAATCTGTCCATTGGGAGAATTAAATTGCAATGTACTTGATGCCAAGCCAGTTGTCTCCGAAATATCAATTTCAAATGTCGAATTGGGACCCAAATAACCCGGATGTGAACTTACAATTGATATGATTGGGGGGCTCAGATCTCTGGCGATTGAGGCAGTAAGAACATCTCCTTGATTCCCTAACCTATCTACAGCTTGTAGTGTGAGCCAGGAACTGGAAGATGATGATGTGGAAAGGCGGACGTCAGAAATGACACTGCTTTGTTGATTTGTGCCATTGTCCCATGACCAAATATAATGTGAAATACCAACACCTGAATCGATAGCGCTCAAATCAATAACCGAACCATTCGATAAAATGGAATTTGAATCTAAGTTTACTGAAGGGCCACTGAAATCAATTGTCATCAGATTTGAGATACTGCTGTTCATCAACATTGAACCTGTTCTAAACACGCGAACTTCGATGCGTAAACTAACAGCATCAAAGCCATTTTCTTCTTCAAGATCGAAGGTGAAACTCGTAGAATTGACTCTATGCCATGTGCCAGCAGTTCCATTTACGATGTATCGGATTTCATGATACACGTCATTACGTGAATTGGAAAGAGTCACAGTTTCTGAATTCGCAACATAATGAGTGCCACCTGACTGAACTCCACCAACTGTAATGATTGAACTGAATAGTTCTGGAAGCCATTCTAAATTGCGATTGTCTACATGATGATTGCCAGCAGCATCAGAACAAGTTAAGATCAAATCAAGAGAGCCTCCTGAACCCAGTGTGTTGATCGTTCCATATCTTACAGAAACATCGCCAGATGTATTCAATTGGTACACAAGTGTACCATTGGAAAATATTTCAAACACCATTTCATCGTACAATATATCATCTGAACAACTAGCGTTGTACCAATTCGAAGGCGATATTACACTACTGGTTGATTCATCTGTAATAGTAACTGAAGGTGCATTATCATCTCTGAAAATAGTAAATTGAATCGAACCGCCTAAGTTGCCCACGGAATCCCATGAGAAGCATTCAATCGTGGACCAAGAATCTGAAACCACGAGGGACTGGAACATTACAGAAACTTGCGTGGAACTGAACGTAACATCCCCATTTTCGCTACTACAAATTGTTCTATGAGTTCCTGAAGCGGTATCTGAACCACCAAACAGTGTAACGGTTGTACTTCCCTGAACAATATGTGATTGATTTGACAAAATATGCCCATTGTTTACTGAAAAACTAGGAGTATTTGGTCCAGTGCGGTCGATGAGTAACTGGACTGAGGCAGATGAACAACGATTGAGTACATCACAAATTGAACCGTTGGCCCAAAGCTGACCCTCATCTAAATCACTGAAACTATGTGTTGACAAAGACTGATTGACAGCACCCGAAAATAGGGGGGATGAAGCCAAAGAATGCTCGACTGTCAAATTCACAGATATGCCGGACATCCAGCCGGAAGATGGGACAATTACAAAGGTCAAATCACCATCGACGTAAGCCCCACTATGATTAGATTGGACAACCAAGGAAAGGGTAGGAACATCGTGTAAATATTGGAATGAATTCGATGAGTAATTTATCGCATTTGAAATCTGGTCTTGGGCATTTGTGTAGAATGTAACTGTGCCACTCTCGGACACATTAAGGAAAGCTGAAAGAGAGACACCCGCACTTGTTCCAGATAGTGTCAATGGATGCCAAGATGATACACTTCCGTTGTTGAATAAAGCTGAAATCTCATCAAGTATACATCCATTTGAATCTGAACAACTGACTGTGAATGTACTATTTTGTGATAGCAGACTACCAGAACCAATGCTATAGGAGACTGTTGGATTTTCAACATCTACCGTACCGTTCATCCATTGGATTGGACCTGTATTTCCTACCAGATCGACGACGGCACATCCTAGGGTATATGGTACCACAGAACCGGAACTAGATTGTGGAGTCAAAGGAGAATTTTGGTTGGTATTGAACCAATCTTCACCATTCCATGTACAAGTCGCATGAGAAGAACCCACCCCCCCTACATCATCTTGCATTGATGTAATTTGGAGGTTGCCTGTTGGTCCAAGGATGGGATTACCTGACTGATTTGTGTAAGAACCTTGTAAACCAATGATTGGTAAGTTGTTGACATCTGTATCGACATTGAAAACCCAGGATTGTGATTGATTTCGGGAAAATGTATCGTGTGAGGTCAAATTTAACCAAATCTGTCCGCTGTTGAGGGGTTCTGGATCAATTTGTGTTGTTTGAGAAATATTTCCTGAGGCAATTGTGGAACCATTTTCATGTTCTAAAGTATACAGAGACCAACCGGTAGAACCACCTGAAGAAGGAGGGGTAATGTGAATGGTAAAACCATCAGATGCAACATATGACCCGACGACTGAACCTGTTACACTTACACTGGAAATTGGTTGTGTTGTATTTAGGGTCCAACTACGCCCTGTGATGTGAGCTTCGTTTCCTAAATTGTCGATAGAGTATAGACTTACAGAAATACTTCCATCGGTTAAATTAGATCGAATATTGTTCAAACTTGATGACCATGTAGACGTTGGAATCGAAATATTACTTTGCCAGGAATTTTGTCCATCGGTCCAGGTCAAACGAAGTACAGATGAAAGAATCCCTGAGTGGTCAGAAACACTCATACTGATTATTGAATGTGGTGCAATGTATGTTCCCGAAGCTGGTGCCAAAACCTGAGTAGGGGTAATCGAGTCATATGTCGCATTTCGCCAAACGAGAGGCCCAGCGTTACCTAAGAAATCTACAGATTGGCAACGTAATGAGAGTGCTTGATGTGTGCCAGATAAAACGGATGGAGCAATTTGGGAATTTTCTGAAACTTGGAACCAAGAATTCCCATCCCAACTACAACTTGCATAATTCGCACCTGCACCAGAGGAGTCATCACTAATTCCTCGAATCCGAAATTTGCTACCAGTACCAATCCATGTACTGTTATTGATTGTAGAATTCAATCCAATGATATCTAAAATTGGAGATTGACTATTTGTATCATCAACATAGAATATCCACCCTTGTTGTTGTATCCTACCCAATGCATCACCAGTTGTTGTATTCAACCATGCGTATCCCCCAGGAAGTGAAGTAGGTTGAAGGGTTGTAGTAGCTGTTACATTGCCGTTGAACACTGTACTCCCAGCACTATTTGTCATTGTATATTCCATCCAAATTCCAGTCCATCCACCGGCCGGTGGAGTCAGGGTAATCGCAGTCGAATTGCTGGAAATGAAGTTCCCGAAAGAATCCCCAGAAACAATCACAGATATGAATGGATGAGATGTATTCAAGGTCCAAACTCTTCCTAGGATACTACCTGAATTTCCAAGAGCATCTGATGCGAAAATATTTGCCGTAATCGTGCCATCTGACAAACCTGAAAATAATTGATTCAGAGAGGATGACCAATTTGCAGTTCCAACTGTAATATTGGAATATAATGTGGATGTACTATTTGTCCACTGAAGTTGTAGTAACCCAGTTCCCAATCCATTTGTATCAGACATATTGACTGTAATCAATGATTGTAGTCCAATCGTTTGACTCGCTCCCGGTTGGATGGAGAGGGATGGAGCTTCAGCATCCACTGATCCATTCATCCAAGATACAGGGGCCTCATTACCGAGTAAATCCACGCTTCGACAGCCAAATGTGTACGATTGAACCGTTCCTGGTGATGTGGTAGGAGAAAATATTGCCCCTGATGTAATTCCAAACCAATTAGAGTTGTCCCATGTACAAATCGCATGACTACCCCCTACTCCAGAACTATCATCTGAAGGGGCTGCAGGAACAAGTCTACCTGTTGGTCCCAAAATTAAACCAGATGAATTAATTGAATTCCCAGAAATAGAAATTGATAATTGATGACTATTCGCACCATCAACTATCCAATTCCATGAAAAATTTGACGTGTCTCCCAATGCATCAGTGGTATTAATTGAAAGTTCAATGTAATCGCTATCTGAGAAATTATTTTGCAGAATTGTTTGAGTTGAAATGTTGCCAGAATCAAATGTCTGATTATTTACCGACAATTGCCAAAATCCTACGGCTTGGAAACCCACCGGGTTAAGGAGCAAACGGCTATCTGGAGCAATTATCGAACCTACTCGATCAGATAGAACTGTAACGCTACTATATGGGGATGAACCATTTGTATTGACCCACGCAGTATTCGTTATGTTTGAATTACCAATCAAATCCGTAGAGCGAATCTGAGCACGAACAATACTTCCATTTAGTGCGGCGGGAATAGATTGGTTACCTTGTATGGAAGTCCACCCATACGTTGTACCAGTCAAAGTTTCCCATCTAAATTCAAGATTGCTAATCCCACAGGAATCTGCAGATGATGCACTTAGAGTGGATTGATTTAATGAAGCTGTGATCACAGGTGGCAATGTATCAACTGCAACCGTCCATGATTGCGGTGTGCTGTTGTGCCCGGTACTGTCGCTAGCACGCAAGGAAATTGTACCATTGTAATTTGTATGCACACCAATTGAACTTGATACCTGCTCCCATGAGCTACCATTCTGCCTTTCAATGATTGATGTAGTATGATTGTCAGCAGCATGAGGGGCCAACCACCAGTCGCTTGAAACACATGTTCCAACACGAGTGCCATGCTCTTGAACAGACAACATAGGATTAGAATCATCTAAGATGACTGAAAACGACTGGTTCACAAAATTATCGACATTATCGTTACAAGAAATATCAATTGTAAATGTCGATGAACCTGTAATACCAACAGGTAGGTTGCTAGGAGATAGCAACAATTCACCATTGGCTCCAGAGATTGAGGATTGCCCAATTCGACCAGAAAGAGCATCTGTTCCGGAACTGTTGTCTGAACAAGAAATCTTCAATGGAATTTGTGATGATGTCACATATACTGATGCATTGGAAGTATAACGTAGAGGTTGATTACCAGCTGAGGATGCTGACAATTCTGGAGGATCTGCATCTACCGTTAGAGACAAAGTTTTCCATGATTCTAAACCGGTTGTAGAATTTGAGCGATACCTTAGTGCGATATTTGTGGAGTAATTTGCCGCAATTGTAACAGCATTGGAAGAATATGATTGAGTCGTCGTAAATCCATCTCTGGTGATTTCATATTCAGTACCGATGATTGAACTGTTAGATACAGCAGAAACTGACAAAGAAAAATTAGGATTTTGTCCAACAAAAACGTGTGCTCCATTACTGGTATTTCCGTGGTATGGAGAATGAATCGATATCGCAGTTGTAGGTTCTCCTGCAGCACTCGATACTCCTACTGCAGCCCAACTAGTGAGTAATAATTGAATGACAACAAACAAAGTGGTGGATTTTGAATTCATTAAATCACCCATTCAAGTTAGTTACCACATCTAAGTTCTGTAATATTCCAAGGATTTGAGTAACTGAAAGGATGATCAAAGGTACAAGAACGAGTTTAAGTTGACCTTCAAGTCGATTCTCTCTCAAAAAACAGAACCTCTCATAATATGCCATTCTTAGATTGATAATGACAGTGACGAGTAGGACAAAAAGAAATGCTTCAGTGACTCCAGATGGAACTGATAAAAAATCAAATTTTGATGGATCCAAAGCAGAAGATGTCGCGAAAAGAAATATCGTAAAATAAGCTAGCATACCTGTCCAAGGTATTGACTCAAATGTGTTGATGCACCCCAGTAATGGATCGAAAATTCGAATTGAAGTAAAGAAAAGAAAAACGGTGATTATCCAACCCTGTGTACTCGGTTTTTCACCGATTTGAAACCAAAGAAGAGAGATTAGAATGATGCTTAAAATATGTGGGAAGAAGCCGACAAGGCGTGTTCTGCCATTCCGAGGATATCGTTGGTAAAATTTCCTTGTAAAGTCAATATTTTCCTCTCTAAATACAGTTTGGATAATCCAGATTTCTTGGAGCCAGACCAAGAAGAAAATTGCTGCTGAGAATACCATCGATGAGGGGATATCAAACTGAGATGACAATAGTGGACAAACTGCTGCGATGGCAGCAGAAACCAATACCATCAACTTGTGTCCCATAATTTGGATGACGATACTCAAACATATGACGATTCCTACGGAATCGTGAAAAAATACTGTTTAGGCTGCTTTTTTTAGAATAAATTCCATGCTGATGCAATCGCATTACTCCAGGTCTCAATGCTAAAATTTCGTGCTCGGTTTAGTGCAATGAGATTGGGTTGACGTCGGCCTTTATTTGATGTCAATTTGGTAATGGCGCCCACCCATGCATCAATATCTTCGTGCGGCAGTAACCATTCAGATGGTGCCACCTCATTGTGAGCGGGCATATCAGAGACCAGTACGGGGCACCCAGAGGCCATCGCCTCCAATGGTGGTAGGCCAAAACCTTCAGCCATACTCGGGAATAATAGAGCATCACAATGCTGGTAAAATCCGCACAAATCAATGTCTGAAAGTCGCCCAACCCAATGGAGATTTACACCGAATTCTTCTGATTTTTTGAGTAGTTTCTGCTTTGATTTAGGGCTTGATTCTGAACCGACTTTGTGCAGGATTGTTTTGGCTTTGACTTTTTCAGGAAGGGCACCCAATACCTCGATAAGAAAATCCATTCGTTTACGAGGCTCTTCACTTCCAACACAAAGCAAATTGATGTTTTCATACTCAATTCCTTCAGGCTTGGGCAGTGGATACGATATCGGATCATATCCTCCAACATCAATACCATGGGGAACCACTGCGATGGATTTTCCAGGCCACAGTTTTCGAGCTTCTTCTGCCGTCGCTTCTGATATGCAAATCAGTAAATCTGCTCTCTCAAGTCCACGACGAATATGCTTGAGATCACGACTTCGAAGAAGCCCCGGTTTGGTGTTACCAATACTGACATGGCCCTGTGGAGTTGAAATTTTTCTCGGTTCCAAATGGAATAAATCATGGATGGTGATGCTGACCGGTATTTTGCAGTCTTTCGGTACAAGGTGGGCTTGTTCTTGGTCCGTAATGTGAAGGATGGAAGCTTGGCTTCCAAGAGTAACAGTCTCAACATGCGCTGGATGTTCACTTCGACGTCGTCGCCAACGGGTGAATATGTTTCCACCCAACTCGTGTTCAATCACACCCGACAATGAATATCCTGTGACTTCGCCCTGTTCCAATCGGTCAACGAGGTCATGATGTGCGCGACCAAGTCCGCTTGAACGGGATAGCGCCCCGCCACGAACCACCAAAACTTGACGCGACATCAGCCCGCCCAGCCCATGCTGATATTAAACGGACAAGCGAGGGCGTGTGCGTGGACGGCGATTCGGACTCCAAGCCCCGCCTGCTGGTAGTGAAGGGTACCTTCGAGCAATTTGGAGGCGCTGAGAGAGATTTACTGAACAATTTGCAGGCTTGGCAAGAACACTTTGAAATCACCCTCACATCATTGCACTTACCTCAAGAGGCACGCGACCTTTTGGAATCACTCGACATCTTGTATCTCACTCCTGCTCTCCCTTGGAGAAAGCCGACCGGAGGTTGGGCCGAATTCCGTGCATTGGCATCACGACAAGCCTCTAATCGATGGTGGAACATGCTAGAGTTGACCGAGCAGGGGTTGCGCCTACATGATGTCCTGGCCACCAGCGATGTGGTCCATTTGACCAGTGGAGTCGCCAGTTTGGAATTCAGCCAAATGGTTCCCAAAGATTTGCCCATTCATTATCACTGTTTAGAACCGCATCGAGGATTGCATGAGGATGTATTGCACCGAATGGTCGATGGGACACCAAAACAAAACTTAGCTTTG
>MDTG01059968.1_pt1 | contig 26748 bp, 31 predicted proteins | sample 811421 | NCBI WGS metagenome assembly MDTG01 (sample SAMN05326645, study PRJNA326480) | marine metagenome | isolation source: seawater | place: Pacific Ocean: South East | collected 2011
ATGATTCAAGAAAAAAAGAGTATGAAGATTTACAAAAATTACAAAATTTATGTAAAGGCATAGATGGATATACTACAACTTATTTAGAACCAGAATATGAAAAACATATAACATCAAAATTGTATTTAGTAATTACAGGTAGGATGCATTTATCAATATTAACTATTCCAAATAATATTCCATCAATCGCAATATCCTATAATGGGATAAAAGCGAAAGGGTCATTTGAACATTGGGGTATAGATAATTTAGTGTTAGAACCAAAAAATATAAAAGATTTACAAAAATTAGTGAATCATGTAGAAAATGATTATACAAATATACAAAACCAAATAGAAAATAGTAAAAGCAGTGTATATGGATTAATAAATGAAACGTATAAAAATTTAAGGATGTAATTCCTCACCAATAATAACTTTTCGAAGATGTTTATCTTTACTTTTTTTTGAATTATAAGAATGATTGATTTCACAAACAATTGTAATAAAATCAATAGTATCAATAATAGCAGATAAAGCCATATTAAATTTATAATTTAAATATGCGTCTTCATATAAATCATGTTCATTATTTTTCATTTTAAAGATATTATTAACAAAATTAGAAGTTACCACACTATCAATAATAGGGAAATGAGAATGTGTTAACTCAACGTCAATTGGTAAATCATTAAAAACAAATTGTGTGTTACCAAAGAAAACGGTTTTTTGATAAATATAATATAAAACATGATAAACAATATATTTTTCTTGTTCAACTGTTAATTTTTTACAATTAAATAAACGGCTACTTAATGAATTTTTAATATTTTTTAGAATGGATTGTTTAGTATTGGGTGTAATAACAGGTTTCCAATTATATTGAATGAATAAATTTTCAAAGAAAGGGTCTAAAAAATCAATATATTTTTTCATATGCGAATTAAATATTTGGAAACACATTATTATATGTTTATATAATTTATAAAAATAATATAATATTATTGATAATATATATATAATATTATATGGTAACATTTTTTAATAAATTTTTTTATACAGTTACAGGATGTTTGATAGGACATACATGTGGGATAGTATATTATTTGTATGCAAGTTTCTTTAAAAATGGCTTCTTCAAAAATAATTATAATACAATAACAGATTATTCAACATATGGTGCATTGATAGGAGGAAGTACAATGTATATAATAAGATTATTGAATGAAGAGAAATATAAATAATTAAATATCATTACCTCCACGAGTTTTAAGTAAATTTAATTCGTCACTTGTTAAACAAACATAACCCATAGAATTAGAAAGCATAGTATCAGAACATGTTTTAGAACCATGTCTTAAAGAAATAGAATCAATTTGTTTTTCATATTGAGAATTAGCATTTTGAAAAATACCATTAAAACCAGAGATTGCTAAATCATCATTATCATGAATAGTATGGAAAGCTTCAGTATAAACCAAATTATTTCTAAATGAAGGATTAAAAGGATAATTAAAGTGTTTATTAAAAAATTCGGAATTAAAAACGATAATAAAAACAAATAATATAATAACGTAGAGAGAACCCATTATATATTAAATTAACATTTTATTAAATAATAGGAAAATTCAATTCTTGAGATAAATCTAAATAAAGACCATTATTAAGTTGATAATCAGTATATATAGTATTAGTATTATGATTAAAATTATAACGAAAGTAAAGAGAATGAATATAATTTTTCCATTTATTATTGAATTTATTAATCCAATATTTTGCATCAGTGTTAATGATATATTTGTAGAGGATGTAATATATAGTAGTAATAATAATAATAAAAATGAAAATATTATAGAAGAAATCAAATATTTTTTGCATTATATATATAAAATATTAAACTATTTAAAATTATAACTAATTATAATTAATAATGTCAAATTCAATTGATATAAAACAAATTATGGGGAATCAAGGAGATTATGTAGATAATACAAATAAAATAAGAAATTTAAAGCATAGTAACATGATAAAACAAAATATGAGAGATATATCATATTTAAGGTCAAAACATTATAACTTATTTAATAATGATATTGAATCATTCAAACAAATATGTATTGAAAAAAACAACTTTTTATTCAATAATTATTTTGATATATTTAATAAATTAGTAAATGATGAAATCGATTTAAATATAATGGATAAATTTTTGGAGATATTAAAAAAAATAGAGGATGGAGAATTAGATCAACACAATGGGTCTGTAATGGTTGGTGAAATATTAAAAAGAATATATGTAGATAGTGCGTTAAAGAAGGGTGAGAAGATAGATGAGAAGTATAAGAAACCAGAAGAAGAAGTAAAAGAACCAATAAATATATCATGGAAACAATTTAAAAATAAAATGAATAATTAGTTATAAATGTCAACTATATTTCGTAATAAAGAAGTATTAAATGATTATTTAGAAGTATACAGAAAACCAATATTTAATAATATTAATAATGATGAAAATAAAGATATCCTTCAATTACTTAAACATGAAAAATATCCAATATTAAAAATAGCAATAGAAGATGATAGTGAGTTATTAGAAAAATATAAAGAAAATGTAATTAAACATAATAACAAATTACTAGAAACATATTATCCAGATTCAGGTTTTGATTTATATTTTCCAGAATCATTAGAAATTCCAAATATGGAAGATAAAGCATGTTTAATAAATTTAAAAATAAAATGTGAGATGCTTACTGAAAAATACGAACCATTACCATATTATATATATCCAAGGTCAAGTATATCAAAAACCCCGCTAATGTTAGCAAATCATGTAGGGATAATAGATACAGGATACCGTGGTAATTTAATGACAGCAGTAAGAAATTTAAGTAATGAAAATAATTATACAATAGAAAAACATAGTCGTTTATTTCAAATATGTAGTGGAGATTTAAAACCATTTTTTGTAATTATAGTAGATAAAGACGATTTATCAAGAACCGAAAGAAATGAAGGAGGATTTGGTTCAACCGGTAAATAAAATTATTATTATAATTATTTTATAATAATAATATAGTTACGAGAAAAGATGATAAATATATATAGTAATAAGGGATATTTAAGAAGAAATAAATTATCAAAAAAAATAATAGTATTTGATTTCGATGAAACAATTGGTAATTTTACGGATTTATATATATTATGGGTAGGGATAACTAAATTTTTAAAAATAAATAATAATATTAGTTTAATAAATATATTCAATAAAATATTGGATATTTATCCAGAATTTTTAAGAACAGATATATTAAAAATATTTCAATATATTAAAAAAAAGAAGGAAGAAAATCTAATAGCAGGTTTGTATATTTATACAAACAATCAATGTTTAGATGATAAATGGATAAGTTATATAACAACATATATAGATAATAAAATAAAAACAACAAAATTAGTAGATAAGATAATATATGCTTTTAAAGTAAAAAATGAGATAATAGAATTTAATAGAACAAGCACAAAAAAAACATTAAATGATTTTATAAAATGCACATTAATACCAAGTAATACAAATATATGTTTTTTAGATAATAGTTTCTATCAAGAAATGATAGCAGATAATGTGTATTATATTCAACCATTATCATATTATCATAAATTAAGTGATAAAGAAATATTAGATAGATTTGTAACATCAAATGTAGGTGATTATTTATCAAAAAATTCAAATATACAAGAAAATTACTTTAAAAGTTTAATAGATTGGTTTTTTTTTAATAAATCATCTATTAATATGAATAAAGGTAATGAAAATATTAACTATACAAATATAACAAAAAAAATGTTATATCATATAAAAGAATTTATATATATTAAAAATAATAAGGTGAAAACAGTTAAAAAGAGAGGAATAACTAGTAATTTTACTAGAAAAAGAAAATTAAACTAAATCATTAGCCATTAAAATTAATAATTCTTCGTTTGTTAATTTTTGAAAACATAAGAAATCATCAAATTTATATTGTTTAATATTATGAAAATTTTTACACATAATATGAGTTCCATTACTTAAAAATTTAATATCTAATACTAAACCGCCATTAAAGAATTTACAATCATTTTTTCTAATAAATTTCAAATTTTTTCCTTTATGAATATCACAAATCTCATCTATATATATATAATTAATCAATTTTGAAATTTTATTTTCGATATCATCGACGTTATTTTCATTAAGGACTTCATTGATATCTTTTAATATTTTTTCAATGCTATTATTTTCTAAATAAGAAGTGTTATTATTATCAATTGTTTCCATTATATTTTCAATGTCATTTTCATTAAATTCTTCTTTAATTTGATTGACAAGATTAACCAGTTCATCTTGATTCATTATAATATAATATAATAATGAATTTTTAATATATTTATAATAATAGATTTTGTATTCTTTGTTTAACGTTAAATCTAGTCATATTTTCCTCAATTAAACTACTAAATCCGGCATCTAATAAAATTAATGTTCCACTAGACATAATGATATTAGAATCAATAGTTGATAAATTTGTTTTATGGACGTATGGATTAAAATGCAATATTAGAAATAAACCTACAAATATACGAATATATGTTTTCAATGGTTTTACATAAATTTCGTTATCTGTATTTATTCCTAGGAATAATGTAAAATAAAGTAAATATAACAGTGATACAACATATACAAAATAAGGTGCGAGAATATCAAAAAATTTAGTTAAATAATGTATAAAAGACATAAATATATATTACTATAACATATTAAATGATAATAAATAATAAATATAAATTAGAAGAAATAATAAATGAAGGTTCTTTTGGTATAATAGCAAAGGGTAGAAAAATTAGAGATGATAAAATAATTATAATAAAATTTGATACATCAGAATATAATTTGATAAAACATGAATCATTTATATTAAATTACTTACATTCTAAAAAGGTGCATAATATACCAAATGTAATATATTATGGTATAGTTGAAACAAATCCATGTCTTGTAATACCATATTATGAATGTAATTTAAATCAATTAAATAATAATAATAATATAAATGAAAAGCAAAGTATACTGATAGTGCAAAAAATATTGAAGATTTTACATAATATTCATGAAGAATATGTAATCCATAGAGACATAAAACCAGATAATATAATGATAAAAAATAATGAAATCTATATAATAGATTTTGGAATGGCTACATTTTATTTAGATGGGGATGGAGAACATATTGAAAATAAAAATATTGAAGATATAATAGGTTCTTTAAATTATTGTTCATATTTTGTTCATAAATTAAACACACCATCAAGAAGGGATGATATATTATCAACATTTTATATATTAATTTTTCTGTTATTTAAAAAAACACCTTGGGAAAATTCTGAAAATTATATTATTAGAAAATCAAAAGAATATATTAATGAATTGTTTAATCATCATACTTTATCAAAATACTTACAGGAATTTTCTCATCATATATTTAATATTGAATTTGATGAAAAACCTTTGTATGAAACTATAGACAATTTACTGAATACTATATTAATTAATATTTAAAAATAAATGATATAAAAAAAAAATATTGTATATAGTTATAAGTAGCAATATGGAAACACCATCAGTTACAGATCAGGAGACATACATCGGTCAAGTTAAGTGGTTCAATAATAAATCAGGATACGGATTCATTACAATTCGTTCTCCTGGTGATAAGTCAGGATTAGATATTTTTTCTCATTACTCTAATATCAGTATTGCAAATGCTCAATATAAATATTTAGTACAAGGTGAATATGTAGAATTAAATGTAGTAAAATCTGAAAGCGATAAACATGAATATCAAGGCTTTAATATCAGAGGTTTATATGGTGGTGAAATGATGTGTGAAGTCAGACGTAATTATAAAAGTGAAAATGAAAAAAGAAAGAATAATGCATCAACCCCATCTGCAAGTGAATCAGCATAAATAATAATTTGTAAAAATAATATAAATCAATTCTTTTATATTATTTATTAAAAAATGACAGATAATAATGAAAATATTCCTTCAAATTTAAAAAAAATAAAAATGAGCATAACTAAATTAAAAGACAAAGTAAATTTATGCAAATTTTCAATTATAGAAATAAATAATGATATTCAAAAAATGGATACATTTTTTAACAATTATATGAAATCTATACAAAAGCCAAAAAGGAAGGTAAATAAAGGATTTTCAAAACCAACCTCTATTACAAAAGAGTTAGCAAATTTTTTAAATTTAGATTGTAATACTAAAATTTCAAGAACTGAAGTTACAAAAATAATTAATACTTATATAAAAGATAATAACTTACAAGATTCTGATAATAAGAAAATTATAAAACCGGATACAAAGTTAGCTATATTATTTGGCGATGTAAACGAAGAAATCAATTTTTTTTCTATGCAAAAATATTTAAATAAACATTTTTTGAAAGATAATTAATATATCATTAAACTATATATGACTCAAATATTGACATGCTTTTTAACAGTAAAACCATGTGAATTGTTTTATAATTTTGTAAAGCAATTACCTGATTTAAGTAATGTATATATTTGTATTGATGACAATGAATATAATATACCCAACTATCAAAATGAAGTAAAAATAATTAAATACCAGAATGACATATGCGAAAACGAAGGATTTAAAGATACACATTCTGCAATTAAAGGTGCAACATCAAGAGAAAAAGCTCTTTATTATTTTTATAAAAATGATAATATTAATTATGATTATATATGGTTTATTGAAGAAGACGTATTTATACCAAATATAAATACTATTCAAAATATAAATAATAAGTATGAAAGCGGAGATTTATTATCAGCTAAAAACGATAAAAATTATAAATATAATATGAAAAGATGGCATTGGAAATTAGTTACTAAACAGTTAAAAGATAAATTTGAATTACCTTATGTAAGTTCTATGATTTGTGCAATTAGATGTTCGAAAAAATTATTAAACTGTATATTTGATTTTGCAAATAAACATAAAACATTGTTTTTTTGTGAAACTATGTTTAATACTATTGCTTATCATAATAATTTAAAAACTAACACTATAAAAGAATTAGAAGGAATTGTATGGAGAAAACAAGGACCGAGAGGTGGTGGTTGGAAAAAAGAACATATAAAAGAAGATTGCTTATATCATCCAATAAAATCAATTGAAAAACAATATGAATATCGAGAAAATATATAAATTAATATACTATTTTAGATCTAACGTCTTCACTTAATACTGGCCAGGTTGAATTGATTAACACGTTAGCATATGTATTTACATTTTTTAATTTAATTTTTATTAATTTATCAATATATTTTTTCTCTCGTAAAAGTTCTATAATTTGAATAGGAAGAGAAACATTTAAACTATGATAAACAGAAAACCCATTTAAATCTATTATCCAAACCCATGTTTTATTATTTAAATAGTGGTCTAAATATGAATCAATATGAGATACAATTCCATCGTTATCAAAAGGGTTCTCTGCTTTAGATGGTGACGTATAAAATATTAAATGTTTATTTGTAGTTTTTACTAATTTAAATGAATGTGATTTCGGATTTATATTACAAGTCTCGCATAACATATTATTTAATAATTTAATATAATTATATTTTATTAAATTATTTTAATTTATATTTTTTTAATAAACTTTCAAATGTATAAATATTTTTATTAATATGAGTTTTTATATTATTTAAGTCGATATCTTTAGAATTGAATAATTTAAATGGTGTTTCAATAATACTATATGACATAGATTTATTATTAGTAATAATATTTGGTACTCTAATAAAATAATAATTATTGTTTAAAATATCAGAATCATCATTGTCTAATGAAAGCCAATTAATATTAGAATTTAATGTTTTAAATTTTTCATCAGAAAATAAAATTATTTTAAATGTATATATATTTTTTTCATTATTTTTAATACCTTCAATAAAAGCAAGAATATCCAAGTCGGTTACATAATAATTTTCACTATATATGAGATCTTTCATAGTAATCGACTTATTTTCAATTAATTTCATCATTTCAATTTTTCCTTGTGACTTTAATATAGATATAATTTTTGATTGATATTTATCAAATTTGGTATATGTATTTAAAATATAATTTTTAACATCATTTATGCTTAATTTTAAACCAAATTTAAAGTATACCAATATACGAATTAAATTAAAACTACATATTTCAATAGGTTTTAAGAAAATTTCTCGAGAACCTTTAAAATGTTTATTCCAAATATCTTGATTATTTTCATTAATTTGTTTTACATATTTAATGCAATCAAGAGATATTAATTTCGTAGTAAATTCTAAATCTTTTGAAGATTCAATAAAATCTTGTTCTTCACTATCAATCTGATATTCTTTTTTATCAATGTATTCAGGATTAGCTTCATCATATGTAATATTATTAACATAGTCATTTTTTGGTAAAGGTTCAATGTCATCAAAATAATCCTTATCAAGTAGTGATTGAATTAATATAAATTCATCATTGTTAATATTATAATTAGTGTTCTCAAAAGTCAATATATTTTTAGAGTTAAGTAAAAAGTCTTGAATGTGTTTATAACGTATAATCTCATCAGCCAATCTAAAATAATATATTTTTTCATTTTCATAATTAGTAAATAAATGTTTTTTTGGTAATAGTAAATTATAAGTATTATTATTAAATAAACAATAACTTTTATCAGATGGATTATTTAAACAATTTGAAATATTATCAAGTTTTTTGAGAACTTTTTCATCATAATCTACAAAAGATATATAATCACCTACAAAGTATCTTAAAAACTCTTCTACGTTATTTAATTTTTCTTGATAAATAATAGAGTTATCATTTATTCTTTCAATTAACTTTATTTTATGTTTTTTATACATTCTATGATTTAATAAAATTTTCACAGTATTTCTAAAGGCATTGTAAAATAATCCTTCTAATTTTATTTTATTATAAATATCAACACGTTCTTGATCTAGTGAATTATTTGAGAAAATATCTTTATCGATGGAAATATAATTATATCCTGAAATAGTTTCAAGATTATCTTTAATTATGTTCTCGGATGGTGGATTAATTTGAATAAATTGATTTGTTTCAGTTATAATACCAACAATTAAATTATTTTCAAGAACTTTTTTAGAAGGCTTACATAAAATTTCATTTTTCGATTTTTTTGCTATATCTAATAATTGTGTTTTAGTATATTGGTAATCATTATATATAGTTGTATCATCCATGAATTTGATATCTATGTTTTTAAATATTCGAGAAGGATAACACGGAATATAAACATCATGTTTTAAATTGTTATTAACTAACAAACCAATACATTTACTTTGATAATTTAATACTTGATACTTTATTTCGTATTCCATATTCAATAAAGTATTATAAATTTCAATAGCGTGTTTATTTGTTTTAAAATCATATGTTTTAGAATTACTAATAGGTTTGCATTTGTGATTCATTATTTTTGCAATAACATTAAAAATAACATCATTATATTGAGAAATTCTGTTTTTGTGGATTACTGAAATAAAAGGACTATCTTCAGTTTTATCTGATATAATTTTTATAGCTACAACCAATTCATAGTATTCATTATGTTTAATAATAAGAACAACTGGTTTATTTGTATCAAACTTAACACTACTATATGAATTATTTGGGCATAGTATTTCAATATTATTAGTAACATCATTATTTAATACTTCAAAAATAACTATATTTGCACCATCTTTAAAAATACCCATATCTTTTAATGATAACATATCCCATAAATATGTATGATCTATAATATTATTATCGTCATCTATATAATTGATAAAATTATTATAGGACATGACAACACTTTTAAAAAATGATTTTTGCATTTCATCTTTTGAATCTATTTTTTTAAATAAATTACAATTTACATATGGATTAATATCAATATTATAATCTTTTATAGGTTTAAATGTATTTATTAATGTACCATTTTGCAATCGAATAAATTTATCAATATTCATATTTTTTATTATAATATCTTTCATTTCTCTTATAGAAGGTAATTTTTTCTCACCATTCATATTTTTATATATCTCTGAAACAATACCAAGAAAAGATTGTTTTATATTTTGTTCTGTTCCATATCTCAATAATACATATTTATCTTTTAAAAGAATATGATTATTGTCAGGATTAACCTTTTTTGTGTAATCTTCCCGAAGAAATTGTTCTATTGCAGGAGGTAAGAAGCCAAAACGATTTTTTGGTAATGGACTAGTATCATAACTTATTATATAACTAGTTTCATATTCTTGTTTTTCATATTTTTTTGCAGCATCTTTGTTACCTTCTAAACATTGTTCACGTCTATTTTTTTGTAATTTAGAATCCCAATCTTTTTTAAAACAGCAGGGTACACATAACCCATCCGGATGAGAACCATTTTTTAAAAATCCAGGAACATTAAATACTTCTTTTTCTTCTCCATTTTCATCTATTTCTGTTCGTTTTTCGTGAAATTCAATAACTCCATATCCTTTTGGAACTTTATCAGCATCTTTTGGTATAATTTTACCACATTTACCTGCTTTAACATCTTCTTCTGAAATACTAGAATTAGTTTTCAAACACCAAAATCTAGGACAAATATAATGATATTTATTATTAGGATCACTACCATATTCTATTGAATGACTATATGAATCTCTATAATTATTATCTATATAGTCTTTTTCTTCTTGATTCAATATTACAGGTTGTTTTCCTGCATTATGCTGACATAATCTTGAATATGCATTAAATTTACCATCTTTTTTTGTTAAAAATAACGCAGGATCTCTTTTAATTAATCTGTCAAAAAATAAATTTGGTTTTTTTAATTCCATACCAGTTATAGATTCAACTTTAGAACCTCCTGTTATTATATCATCATTTTCCATATCATCATTTTCCATATCATCATTTTCCATATCATCATTTTCTATATCGTCATTTTCCATATCATCATAATCATCAAAAAATAATCCATCATCACTATCATCATCCGAATCTTTTTCTTCATTATGTTTTACAAAATGATTATTAATTATGCTTTCGGAAGGTTCAATATCTAAATCAACTGCTTTTTTAAATGTTATAGGTTGAGTAATATTAGGAACTATTAACATTGGTTTGTCATCAATAACATCTTCTTTAATCTCTTTATTGATTATATTAGTAATTTTATTTTTTGGAATTTTAATAGAGTCAGGATATTGCATTAATCGGAATACGGAATCAATAAAAATATCAATGTGTTTGATATATTCAATATTATTAATTTCGCTCATATTAAATATTAATAAATCTTCAAATGGAATAGCATTAATACTAGCAGAAAATCCAGGATTTTCAATAACACTATCAAATTTATTTACATTTTTACCGTTTAACATAGTAAAATTATTAAAATAATTAGTAATATGATTGAGTGCATCATTTTCAGATATATTATAATTATTTATTAATAGGTTAATCACTTCACTAACATTATCTTTATTCGAATTTGGTTTTAAATTATGAATAATTTTATTAATACCATCCATTTTTTTAAAATTAGATACACGTTTATAATTCAATTCAATCTTGTTATTTTTTTGATTTTCGAGAACATCAAATATAGAACTGAATAAATTTACATATTTATCATAATTAAACTTTTTCTTAAGAGAAATGGATTTATTATAATCAATACTATTAAAATTAATATTATTATCCTTTAATGATTTATAATAATTAATACTATAACCAAATTGTTCTAAAAATTTATTAATATTGCTAATAATAGGGTTAATAGATTTATTAATAATATTATCTAACAAACCATAATCAAAAAAATCACTAGATACAATTTCAAGATTAAAATTACCATTTTCTAAAAGGTCAATATATATTTCAAAAACTTGTGATTCATAATTTAAATTATAAAAAAAAGAAATTTGTTTTTTTCCTTTTCCTATTATTTTGGATAAATTAATTAATTTTACACGATTTAAATAAGGAATTCTTTTACCATTTTTAGATTTAGAATTAGAATATATTCTAAAAATATTTTCCTTTTTTTTTCCTGGATTAAATTTAATAAAAGGAACATCTTGAGATGCATGTAATATTTTAAATACATTGTCTAATGGTAATGTATATGAATTAAATAAAAATATTGTTAATTTTATATTATTAATGCCGGATTTTAAATATTTCAAAGGTAAATCATTTTTATAATAGATATCATTCAATAAATTGATTTGATCAAAATATTTTTTACTATTGGTTTTTATTTTTGTTTTATCTTTTGAAATTAATTTACTTTTTTGAGAAGTTAGTGAATTTAAATTCGTAATATTTTCATTTACAAGAAAAGGGTAATATGTATTAATAATAAATTCTTCATTAATACCAACATTTGAAAAAAAAGTTAGCATATCACTAGCACAAGATAAATAAATAACATTATTAGTAATGTTATAATCAAGTAATAAAGAATTATCTAAAGTAATGAGTGTATTTGAACGGTTATTGGAATATAAATTAGATGACTGTAATAAAAAAGGATTTGCGGAAAACATAAAATCATAATAATCAGAAAATTGTGAGCCAATAGGATTAAAAAAATCAATAGTAGAAGGGATATTTAAATCATATAAATCAGATGCGGAATATTCATCTTTTTTGGGAATTTCAATATCAAAATTAACAAAGTTATTAATTAATTGTTTTACTTGTTCATAATTAACAAAATCATTATTCGTATCTTTTATAATATTATTAAAAATATCATCAAGTGAATATTCAGAACTTGTTTTTGCATATAAATATATTTCTGGGTATGACATTTCATATTTTAAAGCATCTAATATTTTTCTTTTAATGTTTTTAATATTGTCATCTTTATAAATATATTGTTCAACATAAATATATTCAATATCATGTTTTTCAAATTCAATTAAATCAATTGCCCTAAATAATTTAGATGGTTCTATTTTATTTCCTCCTGAAAATACATAAATTTTAGAAGGGTTTCCATTAGAATCATTTAAACAAACATTTAAAAATTCCATATATATACATATTGGGTTATTTCTATTTTATAAAATTAATAAAATAGAAATTAATTAATAACGATCATAATATGGATTATCTGTTATTTTCATACCGCAATATTCTTCAGGACTCTTTTTATAATCTTGTGGATTATGTATTCCTATATCTTTTGCTTCTTTTAAAAGAAATTTAAAATTATCCCAGAATTCTGGTTTATGTCCAATTGATTTTGTCATTATATGTGCTACTTCATGTAATGCTACAAATAACAGTGTATTTTCATCTATTAAATTATCATCATTTTCTCCATCAACATTCAAACAAAATGCTAATGATTGTCCTTTATTCTCACTATATGCTTTAAATTTACTTGTAGGTAAGGTTTCTTTTATCTTTGTATCATCAAAACCTTTTACTAGACGTTTTACATTTTCTTGTTCTGAATATTTTTCATTTAAATGTTTTACTAATTTTTTACATTTATTTATAGTTGATGCTAATAAATCTGCAGCACTTTCTAAATCTTCTCTTCTTCTAACACAATATTCGTTTCCATCAACCTTTGAAATTATACATGTTAATTGTATATCACTATTTTTATAGTAATAAAAATAAAATACAATGAATACTAATATTATTACTAAAACATTGCCTAAAAAATCTGAATACATTATACTATAAAATATATAATTATATTTTATAACGCATATTATTTAAACTTTAATACCGATTGGATTTGGGTCGGCGTTTATTGTACTTTCACCCCACCAGCAACCTGATTTTTTTGGGATTGATGGGTCTGCTCTTAATTGAAGATTAGCATTTCTCATTGAGCTTGATACTGTATCTAAACCAATATGAGCACCTGATTCTAATAAATTACCTGGGAATTGTCCTTCTTCTGTTTTGAATGAACCAACTAATTCACTGTTGGAATTTGTTGGTAGTAAGTCTGAAGGTTTATTTACTGATGCTGCAGCTCCCATATTATTGAATCCTTCGTTTTTCATACCTTCATCACGAGGATCTTCTACATCACCATCCATATCATCACCATCCATTACTTCTTCAGAGGCAGGTTCTTCATACCCTTCATATGCAGCATATCCACCTTTGCTATTCGCATAGGAAGTTAATACAAAACATAGTAAGAGGAATATAACTAAGATCAAAACTCGTTGATTTGTAAAAAATTTTGAAAAGCCACTTTGCAATCCTTTCAACATTATATATAAACGGTTGATATAATTTTTTGAATTAAATTTATTTACTAAATTTTTTATATTTCTAATTCTTTTTCTAAATCACTATCATCACTATCACATAGGGCTTCATCCAACATATATTTATTTTTTAAGTTTTTTGCTTCTAAATAAGAAGATAACGCTAGGTCTCTTGCTACTTTTGCTCTTTGTATTGCATCTTTATACATTTTATAATAAACTTCGTTCGCTTCTTTTATTTCAATAACCTCAGAACTCTCTAAAATACTAGGATCTAGTTTTATTTCTTCAATAGAATCATTTGAATTTATATTCTCTTCTTCTGAAACTCCTAAATTATTTAATGTTTTTTCTGAAGTATTTTCTTCTAATTCGATTGATTCATTGTCAGCTTCATTTATTTTATCATCATCATTGATTTCATTTTCTTCTACTACATTGTTAATGTCTATTTCATTACTACCACTTGTATCTATATTTAATACATTTTCATTACTATCTTCATTATCACTGTCAATATTAGTATTCGTTTCCAATATTTTAGCTGTTTCGTCAATTATAATATCATTATCTTCTTTTGATTTAGCGTCATTATTAATATCTATATGATCTTCACTACTTGAATTTATTTGTGGTATATTTCTTTTTATTATACATTTGTTAAATAATTGTATAGGTTCCATTTTCATCATTTGTTTAACTTCAATATCAATTTGAAAACTTCTAGCAGAACATTTTATACCTTTAAATTCAAGAATAGAATTAATTTCTACCTTATCGTTTATACTTGATATACTTACTTCACTTTCAGATTCATCATATATTTTTAATGAAGGTTTTCCAATTAATGTAGGAATATTTACACGCACTAAATAAGACTTACCTGATCTATAAAATTTAATTGGTGATACAAAATATGATTCAATGTCATCAATATCTAAATCACCTTCAAACCATTTTTCTCGATTATCAAATATATGATTTTGACAGTATGATTCTAAATTTTCTAACCAACTTAAAAATTCTTGATTATCATTACTAAATAATAAATCTGTATATGATTTTTTATTACATATTATACCATTCTTTGTCATACATTTTGGTGGTTGTATATACAATGGTGAGCCATCCATTGTAAATTTTAACATATAATAGCCACCTGCTTTTGATATTGGATTACTTATTCTTATTTTATTCAGTTCAAAATTTTCAAAAGAATCATATATCTTTTCCATAATAATATGATCTTATATTTTTCTCTTTAAATTACTACGAATGAGTATAATTTTTAATAAAAATATATATATTATTATTATGAATTTATATAAAGAACAATTTATTGAATATTTTAAAAATGAAAATATTCGTTCTGATTTGAGAGAATTATTTAAACCTTTTTTAAATACACTATATAATGAATTTTATATATATATTTTAATTTTGTGTATATACAATCTTTTTTTATTTATATTAATTTTAGCAATATTTTATATTTTACTTCGTCATATACATTTTTCTGATATACAATATAAATAATATTTTACGTATAATTTTTTATCTCCATATTATTTATACTTATGGATCTCTTAAAAGGATTATTTAAGGGTGGAATGAAAAGTGGTAAAAAAGGTGGAATGAAAAGTGGTAAAAAAGGTGGCATGAAAACTAGTAAAAAAGGTGGAATGAAAACTGCTAAAAAAGGTGGTAAATTACGCAAAACACAAAAAAAAAGAAGAAGAATGAGAGGCGGTGCTGATTTAAGTGAAGCTTATCCTTCAATGGGAGGAAAAGATAATGAAGAAGAACCTCAAGAAGAAGGTTTTGAAGAAGGAGGAAAAGCACCATTAATGGTTGTTCCTATGAAAGAAGAAGGAATGAAAGGTGGAATGAAAAGTGGTAAAAAAGGAGGTAATGTAGCTGTACCAGTAGTATTAGCTGCTGCAAACTTTATGGGACCAAAAAAAGCAAAAAAAGGTGGTAAAAAAACACAAAAACGTCGTCGTCGTCATTAAATAATTTTAATATTATTTATATTATATAATATTAAATGAGTAATAATGAATTAATAGAGCAAGATAAAATAGTAGAATATATAAGGAAATATGTATTAATAGATGATCAATTAAAAATAATTAATGAAAAAACAAAACAACTTCGAGAAAAAAAGACAATATTATCAAATTATATTTGTAATTATGCAGAAAATAAAAATATAAATAAAAAAATAAAAATAAGTGATGGTGAATTAAAAATAAGTGAGAAAAAAGAATATACACCATTAAGTTATAGTTATCTAGAAGAATGTTTAAGTAAAATAATTAAAGATAGTAATAAAGTAAATTATATTATAGAATATTTAAAGGAAAACCGTGAAGTCAAAATAACAAGTGATATAAAGAGAACAAAGATTTAACATAAATACATAAAAATTGATTGTTTTTTTCTCGAAAAATAAATATAAAATATTAAAGATGAATACCAAAACTAAACAATATATAGAAAGGGTTAAGAAATCAAAGGATGATATAATATTTATATTAATGGAAGAAGGGTATGGAACGCAGTATAGCAAAAAGAATAATGTGAGTAAAAGTCCTTATTACATTAATTACTTTAATATTAATACTAATGTTTTTAATATTAGAGAAGAAAAAGTATAAATTAATAATATTATCAAAAATGAACTAAAATTAATATGAATATAGTTTATATAAATGGAATATTTAAATAACCATAATAAAATAGAATATGGTGGAAATAGTACAAGTATTTTTTCTGGCGGTTTAAACGCACAAGGTATAATAAAAGATAATTATATAATATCAAATATTCAAACAAATGAAAATTACGATAGGTTTAAGGATTTGCATGTTCCAGTAGGTTTACAAATAAGTAAATATACAGTAACAACAATGAAACCAAATAAAATAATATGTAATGAAAATGTAGTAAGTGAGAAATTATATGATAGATTATATGATAATATAAAAACAAAAACCTTACCAAAGAATCCTTTAAATAAAAGTGAAAAAAATAAAAAAGTTAAAAAGAATAAAAACAAATCTCGTAAAAAGGGTAGTAATTAATTATAATTGGTAACATCAGGTTCTTTTATAATTTGTTTAATTGTTCGAATGAGTAATTTATTCGCCCAATTATAAGTCCACATTAAAGATATAAAATAGAAGATACATGGAATAATAACAAGTTCGGTATGATAATTAATAGGTTCTAAAAATAATAATGCTTTATAACATCTACAATATGCATATATGAAAAGAAAACAGTAATCAATCGGTAAATTCAAAGCATTTTCATTTTTTAAAACATCTCGAAAATTTACTACTAATGAAGAATATTCAATATATAAAAGATATTCATTTCCAATTAACAAATAATCTCTATCATAGTTAAATCTATTATTAAAAAGTATAATATATTGAAAAGATGCAATAAAATGATGTATTACATAAATAAATCTATCATATTTTAAATAATCATAAATAGAATCACCTATATAATATGACAAATGATAAAAAGTGACATTAGAAATAAAATCAGAGGTAATAATATTATCAAAATCTCTAAAAGAATATAAAAAACATATTGAAGCAATATGATAATATAAATTAAAAGTAAGAAATTTGTAAAATAGAGAAATAATATTCTTCATAAACATAGATATTAATCTAATAAATTGTTTATATTAATTTTAAAAATCATATTCAGATAAATTATTTAAATTATGAGATTCCTTATGTTTTAAATCAATTCTATTAACATGAAATACTAATTTATATTTATCACCAATATCAATAGATATTTTTTTATTATCACTATTATTAAAACTCCTTAATAATAAATACAAAATAAATCCAGTCAAATTCATAATGATAAAACTATATATAAATTTTATCATTAAAAAAAGAATTTAATAACGCGACCAATCATTATTATTATAATGATTCAATTTTAGTTTATCTTTATTATCTTTCCAAAATTGAATTTTAGATTGCATTAATTTATCATCAGGTGTTGTATAAGGTGTATCGCCAACAGCATTTAAATCGGTTGCTCGTTTATCAGGCTTTACACCATAACAATTAACACCAAATCTTAAAGCAGGATTAGCCATATAACCACCATTAATACCTGGTCTTCCACAATTATTTTTAGTTAATTCTTTTTCTTGTAATTTAGTCCATGTTTTTTTCTGGGTAGGGAAAAGAGCCATTTGATTTTTTGACCAACCATAATTACACCATTCGCCACCATTGTTATATGATTGTTCAATTTGTTCATAATCTGCTAATTCTGCGTCAAATGATTTACAAATTGCCTCGGCATCAGAATATGTATAATGATTACCACCAACATTAAAAACTTCTTTATTTGTAGGTGCAGTAGGTGTAGGTCTAGGTGTAGGTGTAGGTCTAGGTGTTGTAATAACAACATCACTTGAAGATTTTGATGGTATTATTCCTAAACGTTCTCGAAGTTCATCTGTTAATGATATATCAGAGAATTCTTTAAAAAATTGAACAAACAAAACCAAAACAAGTAAAATCATGAGTAATGTTTCAAGACCAATAATAATAGTAGGTCGGTCCTCTTTATTAGTAGGAACACGAATAATAGAAGTAATAATATAGAGGAAAATTATTCCAGCAATTAAATAAATAATGTTGAATTTATTGTCAAAGAATGATAAAAATCGGTCAACGCTATTTTCAGCATCATCTTTGTATTCATCAGTATCAGTCATAATATAATATGCAACAATGATACCAAAAATTGTTAATAAAATAATAACATTATAAACATATCCTAAATTATCACTTCTAAAAAAGAATGCAAGTAATGAATAAATAATAAAATAAATAGAAACAATCCAAAAGAGAATGTATAAATTTTCATAAGTTAAAATAACTTCCAATGAATTATCATCATTTTCATTTTTAACAGTAATGGTATTAGTAGTATTGCCTGAAGAGTCAATATCATTACTTGAAGAATCTAATTCATTTCCTGAAGAGTCAATATTATTCGGGTCATAAATTATATTACCTTGACAATCAACTGTATTACCAGAAGAATCAGTTGTATTTTGACTACAATCAGGTGGTCCTGTACTAAATGGTTCATATAAATTATAATCTAAACTAGTCATTTATTTATCTTATAATATAATTAGTTATTTTTTTTTCTATAAAATAAACAGTATGCCTTTGCAGTTACTAATTTACTTTCATCTTTTATTTCTTGAATATTACTATCATTATAGTGCAACCATTTATTATATTTATTTTTTACAAATGCAGTATAGTGACCACCATGTAAATTACCACTATGATTGCATATTCCAAATAATTCATACTTATATGAATCAGGATTATATCCGCAAACATATTTAGTTAAGTCTAAATTATTTATGGGAAAATCAATAACATTATTAATTTTACTTCTACCATTTAATGAAAACCTCTTAAATAATATGAATAATACACTTGGAAAATTCCAAAATTTAAAATATTTAATAGCGTCTTCTTTTTTATTTGTTTTATCATTCAACCACTTATTATCATTATTTAAATAATCATGTTTTAAGTAAATATCAAAGCAATCATAAATATTACCAGCAATTTGTTTATTAAAATGAATAGGTAATGCTATATCTGCATATATTTCGGGTTTAATACTAGTCATTTTAGATTCAATTCCTTGAATTATATTAACACATATTCCTTGAAACAATTCATCTGTTTCAGAATATTCTTTACGATAATGTTGAGCTAACGTTTCGTAACATTTTACAGCAATCGCATCAATATCATTTTCTACATTACCGTTAATGGTAATATTTTTTTGTCTAAAAATGCTAGTATGAATAGCATTGATAATTAAAAGATAAAATTCTTGAACATCATTTTGAGAGTATCCTGTAAATAACAAATTATTTTTTATTTTTGCATATTTTTGTAATACTTCCAAAAAACGACTAGGGCGTATTACCCCATTATGTTGATTCATTAAATTGGTTAAATTATACCATTCAATCGATAAAATAGAATCAACATTGTCTTTCAATTCTTTTTTATCAAATTTATCTTTTAATATTGTCATTAATGAGGGTATTTCTTTAATAATTTGTAGACAAGAATTCATAAAGCATGTATTGCCTAGATTTTCTAACCCAACATAGCCTTTTTCATCAGTCATTATAATTTTAATAAATTTATATATAAAAATATCTTTATATAAATTATTATATAATAATGGAAAGAAGTTTATTTGATATACATGACCGAAATGAAACTATAAATTTACTAATTGATACATTAAATACATTTATAACAAGTTATAATTCGAATATGTCATCAATAATTAATGAATATAATACTAATACAAGAACTATATTATCATTAGTTGAGCATTTAATAAACATTACAAATAATGATTTAAATAATACAGTTCCACAACCAAGAACAACAACCTATAGAAGAAATGTAAATACTAGAAGAACAACACAACCATATACTACATCTATAGGAAGGTCAACCGGTAATATAAGAAGGAGATATAATTTTCAAACACCAAGAACTACTAGCGATATTATTTCTCAAAATAATCAAGAAGATGATACAATGTTAATAAGAGAAAGAACAACTTCTGTTATAAGTGACATAAATAGTAATATTGAAGAAGATAATTTAGACACCACTATACCTAGACGTGAATCGCCACCTATAAGGCAACAACCATATATAAGAATAGACAGACAAAATGTCAGAGAAAATGAAGAATTGTTAAGAGATTTAATAAGAACTGCAAGAAGTGTTGGAACAAATTATGTAGGAAGATTACCATCAATGAATGATGACTTTACTAGAAATAGAATATTAACTGAAGATAGAACTAATTTATTTCAAATGGATACACTTACTGATATAATTACACAACAATTTTCTAATTTACAAGATGTTCCTGTATTTCCTACACAAGAACAAATAGAAAATGCAACACAAGAATATAATTATAATATAGATAATAACGAAAATATAAACAGATGTCCTATTACAATGGAAAATTTTGAAGAAGGGGACGAAGTATTAAAAATAATACCTTGTGGTCATTTATTTAAAAAAGAAGCATTATTAACATGGTTTCAAACTAATGTAAGATGTCCTGTATGCAGATATGATATTCGTGAATATCATGTTAATCATATAGGTGAAATAAGTGAAGATTTATCTTCGAATGTAATTAATACAATAGGTAGTAACTTGATAAGAACAACTAGTAATACAAGCACAACTACACCAGTGTTTTCAACAAATGTATTTTCATTTGATATACCTATAATAATAAATGGATATGACCCATCAGATAATATTCTATAATAAAATAAATATAAAAAAAAGATAATATTATTTTTATGGGAAAACGAAATAAAAATAAGAATAAATCGAAAACTTCTGATTTACCTTTGGTTAGTGTATGTACTCCTACATTTAATAGAAGACCATTTATAAATAATATGATAAAATGTTATGAAAATCAAACATATCCAAAAAGTAGAATGGAATGGATTATAGTTGATGATGGGACAGACCCAATAAAGGATATTATTGATAACCATACAAATTTAAATATAAAATATTTTCAAGAAAAGAAGATGAACCTAGGAGAAAAACGTAATTACATGCATACAAAATGTAAAGGTAGTATAATTGTTTATATGGATGATGACGATTATTACCCTCCTGAACGTGTTGAGCATGCAGTTGAAATGCTTAAATCAAATAAAAAAGCTTTATGTGCTGGTTCAAGTGAAATATATGTTTATTTTAAAGATTTAAATAAAATGCTTCAGTGTGGTCCATATGGACAAACACATGCTACTGCAGGGACATTTGCTTTTAGAAAAGAACTATTAGATATTACATCATATGAAGACAATGCAGCGTTAGCAGAAGAAAGACATTTTCTAAAAGGTTATACTATCCCATTTGTTCAATTAAATCCATTAAAAACAATTTTAGTTTTCTCACATTTACATAATACATTTGATAAAAAAAGAATGTTGAAATATCAAGATAATACAGGTAAAGGTAGTGTAATTGAATCAGATAAAACTGTAGATAAATTTATAAAATTTGATTATGAAGAAGACATCAAAAAATTCTTCTTAAACGATATAGACGAATTACTAAATAACTATGAACCTGGATTACCGATACATAAACCAGACGTATTAAAACAAACAGAGGAAATAGAAAAAAAAAGAAAAGATATGGAAAATAATGCAAAAAATGAGTATTTAACTCAACAAACAGGTATTATTATTGAAAATAATGGTGTGCGCAAAAATTTAAATAGAGGTGAAGTGTTAAGCATTCTTGAAAGTAGTAAAAAAGAAATTGAAGTATTGAAACAAAATGCTATGAAAGTGAATATTGAATTTCCAAATGGGGAATTAAAATGTTTGGACTTTTTTGAACTATCTAAAGCATGTGAAGAATTTTCAAATAAAATAAAAGTTCAAAATAAATTACTTGATAATATGAGAAATCAAATAAAAACTCTTAAAGAAGAATCATAAAATAAAAAATTTTAATTATTTTATGTTTCAATCATTTTCTTCGATGTCAATTACGTTTTCTTTTTTAACATTCTTATCTAGGTATCTAAAAATCCTTTTTATATCTAATTTTGTTATATTGTAACCTTCAAATAGTGTTTCCAATTCCACGTTTTCTGAATTATCATAAAAATTTTCTCCAAAATATAATCTTAATTCTTGAAAAAAAGTTATTAAATCTTTTTTATCTAACTCTAATTCTTGACATAATCCATATATAAAAACTACATTGTTAAATTCAGTTGAATATTTTGTCAATACTTTTGTAAATCTTACATCATTATTTATTGGATTATATTTATTCGCTTTTTCTGGAAATGTATCGTGATAAATTTTATTATTATAAAAGGTTTTTATTAAAGAACTCATTTCATTAAACTGCCATATTTGATTTTGAAATGTAACTCTATCGATATAATCAGCAAAACAAATATTATTTAATATTTTTAAATAAAAAGGTACTGATTTTTTAATATTAACATCTTCTATCATATCTATTATATTTTCGTGCCATAATAATGCTACAATTGTTCTATCAGTTTCATTCATAAATAAAGAATGTCTACTTATATCAATATTATTATTTATCAAATTCTTTGTAATTTGTTTCGAATCATCATTCTGTGATTTTAATTGAAAAATATAATTAATATTATCTTTATTTATTAAATGATTGTTTTTTATGTATATATCTTTCATATATGTCATTTTTCTTAAGTCACCTTGTATATATTTTATAATATGTTCTTTAAAATCACGCTCTATATTTAAGGATAAATCTAATAATTCTCTTATTTGTGGATCTGTTGGTTTTTTTAATTCAAATATATTGCATACTTTCATTAATTCTTTTATTTTTTTATCCATATAATAGTTACCAATACAAATTATTGGATTTGAAGATTTATTTTCTAATTTTTGTTTTTTGGTTTTTTTTTGTCTTATTATTTTTATAAGTGCATTTATACCTCCTTTATCACCATTATTTAAACCATCTATTTCATCCATTACTAATACTATTTTTTTTTGTTTTTTTTTAAACATATCTAGAACGTTATAATTCGATACATTATTACTGGTTATACTATCCATTAATGATTTATTTCTAACATCTCCAGCATCATAATGAACAATATCAAAATCCATTTCCTTTAATAATGTCTTTATAAATTGTGTTTTTCCACATCCTGGAGAACCATATATATATATCCCTTTTTTGAATTTTATATCCTTACTTAATGTATCGAAATTATATAATATATTTTTTATTTCATTTTCAATTTCTATACGATTAAGTATTTTATTTATATTTTCCATTCTATATTAATATTATGTTGTTTTTTTATATTTTTATTTAAACGAATTTAATTTTTATTGAAAATATATATATCAATCTATTATTCAAGTTATAAAATTGATTAAATTTTTTAAATATATATAATATAAATGAATGAAACAACTTTAAAATCTTCTACCATCGTATTAATGGATAACAAAATTCACAATGATTCTAGTGGTAATATGGTAGTGATTACTAAAAGGATTAGTGATAATAAAAGAAAAGGGTTAATGAAGCCTATAATTTCATCAAATAAAATTATTGATGTTTCTTGTATGATATGCAATACAGATAAATTAAATGCATCTGCTGTTTGTTATCTATGTAACCGAGTCATTTGTTCATATCATACATTTTCTGTAAATGAACACAAATATTGCACAATTTGTAAAGAAAGTAAAAATAGTGGACCTATATTACATGCTACTTTTGAACATTATAATAAAAAAAGAAAATGGAAGTTTTGTTGCTTCTTTTAAATTTATAAATCATTATATTTATAAATTTTTTAACGCCCAAATGTACTAAAGTCTGCTGTTACCGGTATATATTTATTATGTCCCTTTTCTGGTAAGGCTCCAAAATAATTCATATTTGATATAGCAGGGTTTACTACACGTTGTTGCTTTGATGCAGGTCCTACGTATGTATTAACATTCTCATTATTCATAGGATGTGCATGATATACTGAACCATTTGAATGCATATGGTCTAATTGTTCGTGTCTTCTTCTGTCTATTTCATCATATGCTTTTCCTCCTAAACGTTTTCCTTCATCATATGCTTTTCCTCCTAAACGTTTTCCTTCACTATATGCGTCACCTCCTAAACGTTTTCCTTCACTATATATATCTCCTACTGCTGATTTACCTGCACCATATACATCTCCTACTGCTGATTTACCTGCACCATATATATCACCAACTATACCTTTTGTCGCATCCCATGTACCACTAGCAGTATCTTTTACGATATCACCAGTAGTATTTAATACACCTTTTGTCGCATCTCCTGCAGCATTTAATGTTCCAGATACTAATTTATTTGCTCCACTAAATGTGCTATCAATTATATTATCCCCATCTGTATCTATATGAATTATTGTTCCCGATAAATCACTTGTTCCTGAACCACCTTGACCTCCACAATTTGTGCAAATTCCACCATTATCTGGACATGATGGGCATGATGGACATGTAGGACATACTGGTGGAACAACTGATGATTTTAATATATAATCAGAATAATCATTTAAACCTTGATGTTCTTCATATTTCTTTGATTTCCAATACCACATCCATTTGTAATAATCAGATACATGATTAGGAGGAACATTTAAACTTAAATCATATGTTTCTGTATTTCCATTTACTTGTTCTTGAACTTGATCTATTACAAAATCACCTTCTGGACAATCTTTACCATTGTATGTAAAATATTTAACACCATTCTTTAAACATTTATATGCTGCTCCTGTTGGTAATGATTGTGAATTATAATCACTATAATATATTGTTGGTTTTGGTGATATACTATTACTTCTATCATTTCTTATTTGTTCATAAACACTACTATTTAATGATAATGCTATATTCGTCAAATGTGAATAATATATCAAATCATTTTTAAGTGAAAATATTCGAATTGGTAATAAATTAACACTTGTTGATAACTCATTTGGTTTAATATATATTAATAATCCATTTTTGTTATCTACTAATACCCAAGGTGCAATTGTTGATAGATCTTGAGTATTTCCTTCATTCTTATATGTTGTTGGATCACCCTGAATATTATAAATTATTAAATTTTCCCCTGCATCTGTTTTTTGATAATGAACAAAATTATATGTCAATGCATCAAAAAATACGCTATCTGTTATTGGTTTTAATGCTGCATATTCATTATATTCATTTATAATTGCACTAAATGTTGCACTTTGCTCTGCATTTGTGTTTTTTGCATAACTAGATATATCTGTTGATGTTGTAAAATCAATTAATTTATTTTCAATTGAACTCGCGTTAAATGATGCACCATCACTTGAAGAATAATTATACATTGAATAAACTTTTGTTGTTTTGTCATATGAACCTACTAGTATATTCATTGGATATTTACTTTGTGATGAAAATGCATTTGTAATCGAAAAATATAATGTTATTTCTTTTCCTGATTGATCTGTATATTTACATGTGTAATAATTTTCAGGAATAGCATCTTGGAATTCTATTTCACCTTCTATATTTTGCACTACATTTCCATTTTCATCGATTTCTACTCTTGAATTTTGAGAACCTGAACCAGTATTAAATGGTTCTGTAGTTGCTGGTTCACTTGCTGGTTCACTTGCTGGTTCACTTGCTGGTTCACTTGCTGGTTCACTTGCTGGTTCACTTGCTGG
>MDTG01173549.1_pt1 | contig 26745 bp, 23 predicted proteins | sample 811421 | NCBI WGS metagenome assembly MDTG01 (sample SAMN05326645, study PRJNA326480) | marine metagenome | isolation source: seawater | place: Pacific Ocean: South East | collected 2011
AAAATTAATAATGTTTTAATTATGGCTGCTGGAAGAGGCATTAGAATGATGCCGCTAACTAAAAAAATACCTAAAGCCATGGCACCAATGAGAGGCTCGACATTAATCGCTAAAGGAATTAAAAAAGTTCAAAAATATTTTAATAATGTACATATTACAGTTGGTTATAAAGGAGAACTTCTTGCTAAACATGTGACAGAATTAAATGTTGATACAATATTAAATACAAAAAATAAAGGAAACTCCTGGTGGATGTATAATTCTTTGCTTAAAAATTTAAATGAACCTATATTTGTATTAACTTGTGACAATCTTTATAATATGAGTTTTAATTTTCAGCTTAAAGAATATTTTAAAATTGGAAATCCGGCATGTATGATAGTACCAGCTAATCCAATAGATAACTATGAAGGAGACTATATTTCACATAAAAATAATAATATTATCAGAATTTCTAGGCAAAAAAGAACAAATTTAATGTGTTCTGGTATACAAATTTTAAATCCTGCAAGAATAAATAAAATTACAAATCAAAGACAGCAATTCATACAAGTTTGGAAACAGCTTATAGATAAAAAAGAAATCAAAATTTCAAGCAAACCAGTAAAAAATTGGCATGCTATAGATAACCTTATGCAATTAAAGAAATTTAATAATGCTAAAAGATAAAGAAATCTCATTAATAATTCCCTCTTTTAAGTGTGAAAAATATCTAGAAAAATTATTAATATCCATCAAAAATCAAACTAAAAAACCATCAGAGGTAATTATTATTGATTCAAAATCTAATTTAAATGAAATTAACAAAATTATAAATAATTATAAAAGTTTAAATATTACCATTAAGCAAATAGATACAATTTCATACCCAGGAAATAAAAGAAATATAGGTGTCAAAATATCCAAATGTGAAATTATAGCTTTTTTAGACTTAAAAACTTTACCTAAAAAGCATTGGCTAGAAAATGGATTTAATTTACTTTTAAAAAATAATTATGGTGTAGTTTTTGGAAGTACTAAATTTAAATTTAATACCTATCTTCAGAAATTAATCAATCATGCCACATTTGGAGATTCTATTCATGAAACAACTCCAGGATCGATACTATTCAAAAAAACATTTTTTAATAATGGGTTTTTTCTTGAAAATGTTAGGGCAGGAGATGATTTGGAGTGGAGAGAAAGAATTAAAAATAATAAAATTAAAAATATATTTACTGAAAAAGAAGAATTAAATTATTATGATGATAATAAAAGTATAATTTCCTTTTTAATAAAAATTTTCATATACTCTTTACATTCAAGTTTTGTTTCAGTACAAACTAATATAAAATATTTATATCTGATATTACTCTTATTATTTTCAATAATAATTATTCCTAAATGGAATTATATAATACCAAATTGGGAAAACAATTTTTTATATATCCCTAATATTACAAAAATTTATGTATCTTCTTTAATAGTAATATATATTTTATATTTTTCTATAAATTTTATTTTCAAATTATCTAAAACTAGATTTAAGAACAATTTTTTTAGTGATTTTTTTACTTATATCATATTAATTATTATTTTCTGTACAGCTTATTTTTGGAATAGAACTATTGCAGATGGAATAGATTATGGAGTCTGGTATATCCCTCATATTACTAAAATATATGTTTCTTCAGTAGTGCTTATATCGTTATTATACAGAGGATTTTATAATCCATTATACAAAAGAGTTAGGTTCAAAAATCTTTTTCCATACAATTGGTTTCTTATAGGTTTGATTGGCTTATGTATAGATATTATAAAAGCGCCTGGATATTTAATTGGAGCTCTAATTCTACCTTTTGTTAAAAAATAATTATATTTTCTTAATAATACTTATAAGTTGAGAATAGTTTTTAAATGTAAAGTCTGGGGTTTTTTTTCTTGAATTGATTAATTTTACACCTGAATGAATTTTTTGAATTTTTGTTAATTCAAATTTGGAAGCACCCTCTAAATCAGTATCAGGATTATCACCTATCATCCAAATATCTTTGGGTGATATATTCAGTTTTTTGATTATCAATTTAAAAGTCAATTTATTAGGCTTTTCTTTCCCAACTTCTTCTGATGTAACAACAAAATCAAAATATTTATCTATATTGAAATAGACAAGTTTTTTAAATTGAATTTGTGTTGTTAAATCAGTTAGGTTACCTATTTTTATATTTTTACATTTTAATAATTTTAAAAAATCAACTACACCTTTAAATAATTTGGCTTTATTTAAAAAATTACTCCAATAAATTTCTTCTAAATCTAAGCTAAGTTTAACTTTAGTTTTTTTAAATAAAATTTCAGATAATTTTTGAAAATATAAAATTCTACTATGAGAACTTGCAGTATTTTTTAAATCATGTTTAACAATTTTTTTTGATTTATTAAAAGCTTTTACAAAATTATCTTCTGAAATATTATATTTTTTTTTAATATATTTTGATACTTTTTTAATAGCAAATTTATTACATGGATCATAGTGATATAAAGTATTATCTAAATCAAAGATTACAGCTTTTGGAAAATTAATCATTTAAAAATATCTTCTTTTAAGTGTTTCAACTAACTCGATTAAAATAATTAGCTGCATTACACCTGTAATACCACTTGAAAACTTTGCATTAACATTTAAGATTTCATCAACTTGCGGTATTAGTATTTTGGAAGAGTTGGTAATATCTTTAATAGATGCTTGACCATTTATTTCAAAATTTACATTAGAATCTGAATCGATGTCTGTTATCCTAATTTTTAGTTCAGAAATATTATTTAAAACTTTATGAAGTTCTTGATAATATAAACAATTTTTAATACTAACATTTAATTTAAGTTTAAGTTTATTATCTTTTATTTCTTTATCTTTTAAAGATGATATGTCATCTAAATCTAAATAAAATACTATATTTGCTAAATCTTTTTGTGGATGAATGTAATTTTTATAATCTTCAAAACGACTAGCAATACTTTTTCTAATTTCAACCAAATCTTTTTTTCTTAAGTTATGATCTCTATAGGTTTTTAACTTAATTTTTAGTTCCGAATTCATTTCCATAAATATTTTAATATTAAAAAGATCTCTTAATTGTTTTGAAAACAATGTATGTAAACCATTAACAATTATAAAATCACTGCTATCTTTAATTTTTGGTATTTGGAATTTACCTGTTTTATGATCATATTTTTTTGAATATATTGAATTGCCATTAATCATCTCTCTCAAGTCATTTGTCAATTTAAGTAAGTTATTTGATTTTGGGTTTAAATGAGTTTGTTTTTTCCAATTATTTGATGCTCTTTCCCAATTATGATAATCATCACCAAGTATTTCTTGAGTGAATTTATCGCCAAAAATATTTTTTAAAGCATTTGATAAAGTAGTTTTACCAGTACTTGAATCTCCAGAAATTCCAATTGAAACTGGTTTAATGTTAAATTTATAGTAATCATTGAATTTTATACCACTTCTCAATATTTGAGCAGAAATTATAAGTCCAGAAGTTATTACTAAAGTATAGTTTATAAATAAATATTTGTTGTAATCAAAGGAGGTAAACAAAAGCTTAATATCAAAACTATTTAAAAATATCGAACCAGATGTTTTAAAAAAATTATAAAATATAAAAAGTATACTAAAAACTAAAATTAATATTGAAGCTTTAAATCCGTAATTTATTTGATGAATTATAAGTATGGGTATAATCCAAATAATCCATCCAGGAGAAGAAGGTGTTAGGAATATTAAAATACTAAATGCAACGCTCATACCGGCAAAAAGTAGCTCAAAATTTATTCTTCTTAATCTTTGAAAATAATATAACAATAATAGATATATTAAAGGTACGAAATACACAAAATTCCCTTCTCCCATTTCAATATTCATAGAATACAGCTTTTCAATTTCTTGGTTATTAATAACCAATAACTGATATCCCTCATTAAATAAAAAAGGTAATTCAAAAATTATTATGGTTAGAGCTAAATAAAGCATCAGCTTTATAATTCTGTTAGTATCTAATTTTTGTTTGATAAGGTAAATTAGAACAAAAGGAATACAAATAATCATACTATGTTTTGCAACAATTGATAAACCAATAATAATCATTGATTTATTCAGTGATTGATTTTTGAGATAAAATAATGAAGTTAGCAAAAGAGAAACTGGGATAATATCTAGTTGACCATGCCAATAAGTTATAAAAATAACTAAAGGGGAAAGCCAATAGTACAGAATTATCTCTTTTTTAATTTTTGAAAATATTTTGATAAGTATTAATAAAACAAAAAAATCAAATAGTAATAAAGTAAATTTCAAACCTAAATTTGTTAAAAATAATAAATTATTCAAATCAAGAATATTATTCATAATATAAAATATGAATGTTAATGGGAGAAAAATTAAAAACATAACCAATCCATAAGGGAAAGGGCTAGTGTTATTTGATATTAGTTCCTTATCCCAAATTATTAGATTAGGGTTATTAAGCCAATCTAATAAAAAGGGCATAAATAACTCAATATGTATTTTTGGTATTAAAAAAGTTATAAAAATTAATTTGATTAATAAACCACTTAAAAAAAACTTATTATAGATTATGCTTTTATTCATAAACTCCACATTGTAGGATATTTAGTACAGACTGCGTCAAATTTCATTTTTGAAAATTTTATTTTATCAATAAATTTATTAATTTTTTTTATATCATTTATTCCCTGCAATTCAGGTGAAACTAAACACAGTTTAAAATTACAATTTTTTAATATTTTATATTCATTAAAATTTAATGGTAATTTTGTAAAACAATCCACCCATATCCATTTAATTTTATTCTTAAAATTTAAAACTGTATAAATGCTTTCATATTCTGATAATCTAATGGCACATCTTCTTTCTCCAGTTTTCATAGTTTTTATAAGGAATGGTATGGATTGATCAAGAAAAAAAAAATTTTTTATTTTTTTTCTATTAATGATTTTTAATATTTTTTCTTCTAACCCTTCTTCCTTAACATTTAAAATTAAAAAATTATGTTTATAATAGTTTAGCCATTTTTTAAAAGATATTCCTTTTTTAAAAGGATCATGATGAAGAACCAAATTATTTTGATAAGTCCGTATATCAATTTCTAATCCGTATTCAGTAGGAGTCTTTTTTATTTGAGAAATTTTATTAATTCTATGTGCAATTTTAATCATAATATTTAATCAAATTAAATCAAATCAAACTTATTTTTCCTTGATTAATCTTGTATACTTCATCACAAATGGAAAGATTTTTAGAATTATGTGTCACAAGAATAATAGTTTTATTTTTTGATAAATTTTTAATTAATTCCATTATTTTCTTTTCTGTCATTTTATCAAGTGCATTTGTTGCTTCATCAAAGATAATCACTTTTGATTTTTTATATAGAGATCTTGCGATACCAATTCTTTGTTTTTGACCTCCAGATATTTGTGATCCTTTCTCTCCCAATTTAGTATTATAGCCTTTTTCTAGTGAATTAACAAATTCAGAAAGTTGCGATTCTTCTAATGCTTTAATCAGAAGTTTATAATCAATTTCTTCTTCTTTCAAACCTAAACATATATTGTTTTTAATAGTATCGTCACTTATAAATATCTCCTGCGGTACATGCGATATAATATTCTGCCATTTTTTAATTTCAATTTTGTTATTTGTAATTTCAAAATCATCAACAAATATATTTCCATTTAAGGGATTAAGCAGACATAAAATAATATCAATAAATGTACTTTTACCTGAGCCTGATTCACCCAAAATACCAACTATACTATTTTTTTTAATTGTAATTGAAGCATTATCTATAATTAATTTATCTCTAGTTTTATATTTAAACAAAATATTATTTAATATAATTTTATTTTCAAATTTAATTTCTTCTTTAACTTCATTAAAATCATCAATTTTTATTTTTTTATTAAGAATCTTTAATAAATCATCAAAAGATGCAGATCCATGCTTTATATTAGTCCATGAAAAGTAAATTACTTGAAATAAAGGAAGTGTTCTTTGGGCAGCTAAACCTATTGTTCCTATCAATGGTATGTATGATATTAAATCTATTGATTTTATATAAAGAAATCCTAATAAAGTAATAAGTAAAACCATTGCCACACCTTCAACAATAAATCTTGGTGATGTAGCTATTACTTGAGAGGAAATTTCCGCTGTTCTCATTTCAAAATCAGCATTTCTAAATAAATTTGCAAAATATTTCTGCTTATTATCTATAATAATTTCTTTTTTTGCTTGTAAACCCTCTTGTAGGGCACTCATTATTTTTGTTGAATTTCTTGCATGTATAATTGATAGTTTTTCAACTTTTTTTCTATGCAATAAAAATATGAACAAATACAATAAAACAAAAATCAATATTAAGGATATTGCAGCAATATAATTAATTGAAATAATTAAAATTGAAGTAAATAATAAAATCAATACAGCAGTCAATAAATTCAACATAGGTAGTAATAATGAAAAAGTAATTACCCCAAGCTTTCTAGTAACCCCATCGATTAAAATACTGCTATTTTCTAGAATTTGATCTTCATATGGTTGATACAAAGTATTTAAATACATTTTATATCCAAGATCTAAGCCAACTCCATACGCAAATTTGTTATAACACCAAATTGCGAAAACTCTTAGTAAAGCTGTAAAGGAAATAAAAATTCCTGAAAAAATTAAGAACGGTAAAACAAATTCTTTTGGATTATTTATATTAATAAAATTTGATACCCTAATTAAATATTCGTTTTTAAAAAAATTTTCAGGATCAGAAACTAATAATAATATAGGATAAAATAATCCAATCCCAATCATCTCCGTAAGAGAAGTTAAAATCATTATACAAAGTAAAAATATAAACTGATATTTTCTTCGTTTAGAAAAAAAACCAAATAGTTTTAATATTTTATCCATAGTACTTAATAATTAGAATGAATTTTCATCTATTTAATATATTTATTTAATTTAAAACTATAAACTAGTGTTCTTTTTATAAATTTAATTTTAGCATTAAAACTTGTATTCCATTTTGACTCACCAAACACTCTTCTACCAAAAAAAACTTTAAATCTATAAATTTTAAACCCCCTTTTTTTAGCTAAATAGTATGCATACAAATCAAGTGAAAAATCTTTTGGCGGTTTTTCCCATGTATCAAAAAAAGATTTATGAAAAATAGTTGGTTGAGCATTAATATCCCACAAGAATTTTCTTAAAAGCAAACTTTCAAAAATTGACATACCAATTGTAAATAATATGTCAAATAATGGCCTACCAAATCTTTTACCTTTCACAAAGATTTTTGAAGATTCTTTAAAATAATCTAGTCCTTTCAGAATATCCAATGGATCAGTCTGCAAATCTGCGTGTGTCCAACCTAAAATAGATCCTCTAGCACTATTAAGTCCTTTTAAAATTCCATTTCCATAACCCTCATTTTTATCAATATTTACAAGTTGTATGAAATCTTTATTTTGCATTAATTCAATAATTTTATTCTTTGTATTATCTACAGAGCCATTGTTAACAAGTACAATTTCAATATTTTTAATTTTTTCAAAATTTTTAATTTTTTCAAAGACTAATGGAATATTCTTTTCTTCATTATAGCATGGAATAACTAACGAAATCTCAAACATATTATTTTTTTTTAAATAAAATAAAATTCATAACCATAAAGTTTAAAGTTGCAGAAAATCCAGTAGCTACAATAAAAGATATCAAATAATTAAGTTTCCCAAATAAGTAAAAGTCTAACATAGCTTCATTAATTACTACATTCATAAATAAGCTTAATATATATAATAATAAAAAATTGATGAATATAAATAAACCTTTTTTGTTAGATTTAAACGTCAAACTACGATTTGCAAAATACGCAAATATTGTTCCAGAAATAAAACCCAAACTTTTAGATATTAAAGAACTAAATCCAATTAAATATAAAATTGAATATAAGATAAAATCAATAATAACAGTTAAACTTCCAATTATAAGAAATCTGAATAATTTATTATTTTCCCATAATTTTTTTAATTTATTCATAAAATTTGTTAGAAAAGTTTTTTAAATTAACTCTTTGATCTTTATCAATCTTATATTTGTGGAGTTTCCATTTGTCGAAACATGATTGCCAATACTCAAATGTATTTAACTCGTTTGGCGTACCCCAACAAAGAAATGAATCTACTTCAAAAATATAGCAATTATATTTCAAATTAATTGCTTCATTTATACAGCTATCTAAATAATATTCATTGTTAATTTTACCTTTATTCTTTTTAAGTTCTAAAAATGATTTTAGAAAATAATTTAGTTTTTTAAAAGTAAATGTTCCTATAATTATAGGATCAATATTTGGATCATGAATTGGTTGTTTTACAGAAACATAATTTATTTTATCTGAATCTTTGTAAGTTTTTATCCATCCATACATATTTGGCTGTCTAAATGCGCTAGGATATCCTCTTATAGCCCATACAATTATATCAACATCATTATCATTAAAAAGATTAAGAAATTTTTTGTTATTATAGATCATTCCATTATCACACGCACCAAAAGTTACACATGTATTTTTATCTATGCCTTTTACTCCTGATAAACATGTACTTGCCTGTCCATTTGTTATTCTTTTTAATTTAATCAGTTGAGTTTTTTTTCTAATTGAGCTTAAGAGGCTATTTGTATTGTGATTTTTTTTTGAATTTGTTTCTCTTATAATTATTCTATTATAATCTGTTATCGGAAGATCATTTAGAGCTTGTTCGATCATTTTTTTTCCTGATACTAAAATTAATGGTTTTGGAGTTTTATATCCAACTTTAACAAATCTAGATCCTTTACCAGCCATAGGCAAAATAGTATATCCAGGTAACTTCAATATATTTCTATCTTTCTGTAATAAATCAAAGCATTTTGACCAATACAAATAGTCTTTTAAATCAGTAGGTGTACCCCATTGCATAAAATGTTTTAAATGATGAACTATTATTTTTTTCTTATCTTTAATCATGGGCTTATAAGACATACTAGCATAATATTCATTCTTAACTTTAAGTTTTAACGATACAGTTTTTTTGAAATATTTTAGCATTGTATAACCGTCTTTAAAAAAGTAAGTACCACTTGACGCATATTCATTAACAGGAAATTTAGTAAATGGTTTTTTTTCTCTAATATCAATTACCTCATTTAAATTATTAAGTTTTACATAGGCATAATAATTACTCCAAATAGTGTGAGGATGAAAATTTTTATAGCATGGAATTGCTCCATCAATATTTGATTCTTTTTTAGTAATAATATCTTTAAATTTTTTAAAATCCCAATAACAAGTAAAGTCTGAATAATTTACAATTGTTGGAAGATTTATATTTATGAAGTTTTGGGCTTTTAGTACAGCATAAACTGGTCCCAGCTTATGTGGTGAAATTCCTATCACTTTTGATTTTGGAGCTATTTCCTTCAAAATCTTTCTCATATTTAGATTTTTATTATTTAAATGATTATTATTACAAATAAAAATAATCTGACTTTTTTTATCAAACATTTTCACAACGTATTCAATCATATATCTGTTATTAATTTTTATTAGAGGTTTAGGTACTTTATAACCTTCTCTTCTAAATCTTTCACCATATCCAGACATCGGTATTACTATTTGCATCATCTTTTTATATTTAGTCTATATTTTTCTTCACTCCAATTAACTAATGACGCAACCTCATTTTTTGTCAGATAATTTATATCATTTATTTTATTAAGTCTTAATAAGACCTTTGAAATAAATAAGAGTAACTCAACAACTTCAATTTTTGCTTTTTTATTTATTAAAACACCAACCTTTTTTATTATTAAATAAGAAGAATTATTTAATTTAGTTTTTTTCAAATCTTTTTCTTCAATACAATTCATCTTTTTTCCTAAAAAAACTGCTTGATCTGGAAATAGTATACCTGTCTTTGTATTACAAACTTCAAAAGATTTAGTATTTGTAGCTAGGCTATTAATTTTCTTATATTGAGGAACTTTCATATTCAATATTTTTGCATATTTTTTTAATTTTATTTTATTATAATTAAATTTGGTCTCTTTGAATTTAACTTCTTTATTAATTTTACGAATATATTTTGAAATTTCCAAAGTGTTGTTACCGGCAATAAAAATACCATGGTTTTGAAGGAATACAATTTTTATATTTTTATCTTTTTTTAATTTTTTCCCAACTTCTTTATAGAGATTGAATCCAGGTTTAAAGTATTTTACAAATTTCCATTTTATGAAATTGATTTTATTTTTCAATAAAATATCACAATTTTTTTTTATTAATATGCAATTAACATCTACAGGATGATAATGCACAACAAACTTATAATTAAACAATAAATGTAAGGGAGTTTCTATCGATGCTTTGTAATTATTTTTCCCCACTGGTAATAAATCAAATTGATTTAATTTTCTTAATTTTAATACTTTTTCTTTAATTTTAGAAATATTAATCTTTGTAAAAATATCTAATTTATTTGCATCAGCTAACCATTTACCTGATGATTTAATTATTAAGTAATTTTTATTTTTAAAAGAAGTATTTCCTCCCGCACATTGAGTTAAATTTTTATCTTTACCAATTAAATATGATATTTTTTTTAAATCATTAATGTTATAAATCATATAAATAGCACATTTTGATAAGGGAGCCAGTGTCTAGAATAACTTCCAAAAATTGCCCATGTTATAAAATAAATATAACTAACTGATATTAATATAAAAAGAAAACCAGATTTTAGAGGTTCTTTTTTAATAACTAAAAAATAATTTGCAATTACTACTAAATTAATTGGATAAATGAATATTGATAGTCTATCAGCAGCTGCAATATAAACTGGTGATAAAAAAATACTTACAGCAAAGAATATAATAGTAAGTATTAGATAAGTATCCATTATTTTAATATCTAATAATTTATTATTCCAGTTTTTTCTAATTAAATAATAAGTAATCCCAAATAATAAATTGATTAATATTTTTATTCTGGCCCCGGTAGTTTCTAATGCCTCTTGTTGTAAAAAATTTTCTAAAAATTTAGAAAAAATATCATTAAATAAGATAAAAAATAAAACTGCTAATATTGACATATAAATTATTCTATTTAATTTTTTTAAATTTAGATTTTTGTATATAAAAAATATAAAACAAAAAATAGTTGCTTTATGAAATAGGGTACCAATTAAAATTAAAATAACAAAATTAAAATTTTTATTATTATTAAGACTTAAAATTCCAAGCATAAAAAATGCTAAACCTATTGATTGTCGAGTATAACCCATTGCAACAATTATCAACAAAAATGGAATTGAAATATAAAATAATAGCGATGTAAAGGGAAATCTATTTATAAAATAAAATAAACTAAATAAAAAAATAAATGCACTTAATAGATTAGCAATATGCATAAAGTATATTGTAGATATTTTCGATGACACCCATATTAAAGTTTTAAAACCTGGTTCATTTAAACTTAAAATTTCTATAAACTGTCCTGCATTTAACTCATTAAATTTGCTATATGATAAATAATAATTTAACCAATCACCTCCAACTTCATGACGTAAACCAATAACGAGACTTAAAATAATAATAAAAAAAAATTGATTAAATCTTACAAGTTGAGTACTCATTTTAATATTATTAAATATTCCAATTAATCCTGCTAAAAATAATAGATTGTAAGTGAGCATTTAAGTATTTTCTTTCCAACTCATAAATATCAAAAAAGGCCATAATTTTGAGCTATGATCTATATTGGTATTTTTATGAATTTCCCAAGTTGATCTTATTAATTTGTGATTAATTATTCCTTCTTCTTTTAATTTCTTTTCTGATAATAACTCTTCTGCCCAGTCGCGAAGTGGGTTTTTAATCCATTCACCGATTGGAACAGCAAAACCTTTTTTAGGTTGTTCAACTAATTTATTTGGTAAATAATTTTTCAATATTTCTTTTAGAATAATTTTACCTCTTGAATTTCTTATTTTCATTTTAGTTGGTATTTTTTGGGAAATATTTATAATTTCATAATCTAAAAAAGGACATCTAACTTCTAAACTATTATACATTGATGCTCTGTCAACTTTACATAAAATATCATCTGGCAGATATGTCTGTGAATCTAAAAACATTAATTTGTCAGTATTTTTCATTAAGGTATTTGGAAATTCTAAATTAAATTTTTTATCTTCTTCTAATTTTATTACTAAATCTTTATTATCATGCCATTCATCAACAGGTTTTAATAAAAATTCATTTAAATCCTCATACTCTAACAATTTTCTTGCTAGTTTTGACAATTTGTCATTAAAGTTTGATAATTTTAATATTTTTTCTATAAAAATATCACTAATTTTAAAATTATTTTTGTCAGAAAATAATATTAAATGTCCTAATAATTTTCTTGCCCGATAAGGTAATTTATTAAAAATATTTATTATTTTAGGGCTCCAAATATATCTGTTATATCCACCAAAAAATTCATCTCCACCATCCCCTGATAGCGCTACTGTAACTTTTTCTTTTGCTAATTTTGAAACAAAATATGTTGGTATTTGAGAGGAGTCAGCGAAAGGCTCATCATAAATATTTGAAAGTTGTGGAATAATATCTTGGGCAGTACTTGAATCAATATATTCTTCAATATGATTGCTGCCAATTATTTTAGATATTTCTTTTGCTTGGACTGCTTCATTAAAATTATCATCTTTAAAACCTATAGTAAAAGTATTTATTTTCTCTTTAGTTTGCGATTGTAATATAGAAGCTACTAAACTTGAATCAGTACCACTAGATAAAAAAACTCCTAAAGGGACATCTGAAATTCTTAACATATTAATTGTTTCTTGAAGAGTATTTTCTAATGTTGTCTTTGCTAGGTTAAAATTATGAAATTTATATGTATTATTTTCTTCTACTGTTTTATTAAATTTCCACCAACGTGTTTGCTTTAAGTTTGAAAAATTGATACTTTCTAGATTATTTAATTTAATTTCAATAAATGATGAAATATTTAGTTTGTATATATCCTTATAAATACTTTGTGGTGAAGGGATATATGACTTTCTCATCAGTTGATCTAAAGCATATTGAGATATTTGATTATTAAAATTTGGAAAATTTTTAAAAACTTTTAATTCAGATCCAATAATAAGATAATTATTAACTATACCATAATAAAGAGGCTTTTCTCCAAATCTATCTCTAGCTATGCAAACTTTATTATTTTTTCTATCAAAATAAATAAAAGAAAACATGCCTCTTACTTTATTTAATGTTTTTGGTAGTCCCCAAAATTCTACACATTCTAATAGTGTTTCAGTATCAGATCTTCCTTTCCATTCTATATTTTTGTATTCTTCTAGTTCTAATCTTAAGTCAAAATGATTATAAATTTCACCATTATATGAAATAATGGAGTCCGTTGATTTAGAGATCATAGGTTGACTTCCATTATTACTTAAATCTTGGATTGATAACCTCGTATGACCTAAAGATATTTTTCTATCTTGGCTCACCCATGTGCCTTTAGCATTAGGTCCACGATGATTTAGTTTCTGTACAAGGTCATTTGTTAATTTTAATATGTCATTTTCAGGATTTTTCAGACATATAATACTTAATATACCACACATAATTATTTTGATAATTTGTTTGAATAAATGTTTATAATATTTTCTGAAATTGTATCATAATTAAATTTCTTCAATATATTTTTATAATTTTTTATTTGAATATTTTGAAGTTTTTTAGATTTTAGTAATTTTTCTATTTTTGTTGAAATATCGTAAATATTGTTAGGTTCAAAATACGTAACATGATTATTTGAAATCTCTTTTAGTACCTTTAAATTGCTAGTTGCTATTGGTTTCTTAAAATACATTGCTTCTATGACTGGTATACCAAAGCCTTCATAATAAGTAGGAAAAACAAACATTTCTGATAATTGATATAATGATCTTAATTGAGTATCAGGAAGATTTGAAATTAATATAATTTTTTTTTGTAAATTATTGCTTTTTATTGTTTGTATTATTTTCTTTTTATAACCGTTATCATTTCCAACAATAACTAAATTATAATTTTTTTTTATATACTTGTTATAATCAAAAGCTTTTATCAAATTCAAATAATTTTTTCTTTTTTCAAAATGACCAACACTTAAAATAAATTTTTCATTAATTTTATAATTTTCAAGTGTATGAAGTGTTTTAGAGTAATTATTATTATATAACAATAATCCATTATATACAGTGCTAATTTTATTTTTTTCTGTAAATTTAGATAATTCATTATTTATAAAGTTAGATACTGTAATTATTTTGTTAGCATTCTTTAGTGATTTATTTAAAATAAAATAAAATAAATATTTATAAAAAAAATTTTTTGATAAAAAAGGTCTTAAATCATGTATCGTTAATATATTTATTTTTACTTTATTTGAAAATAAGGGTAAATGAAATGTTTCAAAAATATCTAAATCTATTTCATTTTTTAATAATTTCCAAAATATTACACTTTTAATATATTTTACTATCTTCCCACTACTTGGAATATTAGTTTTAATAAAATGAACATTTTTAAAATTATTAAACCATTTTGAGATGCTGACATTACTAGCTTCGTAAACATAGAATTCACAATTTGATAATTTTTTGAAAACTTCAGAATATATACCAATGAATCTATTTTTAGCACCAGATGGCCTGTCATCAAAACAAGTAGCATTTATACCAATTCTAAAATTCAATTTTATCACTTAAGTTTTAATAGATTAAAATATTTATTAATTATCAGTTCTTCAGAAAATTTATAAGCAGTTTCATCTAATATGTCTTTGTCTATTTTTTTATTTATTGCCATAATTATTTTCTCGCACATAGACTCAACATCACCTACTTTACATAGATATCCATTGTACTCATGATTAATTATTTCTGTTGGTCCAGTATCGCAATCAGTTGATACTGGTGTGCAGCCAAGCATCATTGCCTCTACTAATACATTTGGCATTCCTTCAACATAAGAAGAAAGAACAAAAATATCACAATTCGAGTAATAATTATAAGGATTAACTACATAACCTACTAATTTAATTATATTTTGTAATTTTTTTTGATAAATTAACATTTGTAAGTTTTTTCTTTCAGGTCCATCACCTAGGATATACAATTCTATTTGATAATTTTGCTTTACTATTAAACTTACTGCATTTATTAAAACATCAAAACCTTTCCATTTAGCAAGTCTTCCAACTGCTAGGATTTTTATTGATTTACTTTTACTTATATTTAGATTTTCTATTTTTGATTTCTCTATAGATTTAGGGGAATAAATAATATTATGAATACATATGTGTCTAGAATTTTTAAAAACAGATTTATATTGATTAACCATTCCTTTAGAAACACAACTAAGAATATTTGCTCTCCACATTACAAATTTAATAAAATGTTTTAGAAACCATTTTTTCGAAAATACCTTGTTCGAATATGTATCAAACGGAGTAACTCTAGATGAGCAACAAACTTTATTTTTTCTAAACAGTATAATTAAAATAAATAAGACTATCGAATTTAAATGATCTTCGGCTGAAAATATAGTTCTAGAATTATTTTTTAAAATATATTTAGCTAATCCAAATATCATCCATCTAGTTTTAGTTACATTAAGGTTAATTAAATTAATTTTTTCATTAATATAGCTTTTGATTTCAAAATTTTTATCAATCCAGCCAACAATAAGATCTACATCATTTCCTCTGCTATTTAAAGCATTTGCAAATCTAATTTGAGCAAGAGGTACTCCAGATATATCCAGTTTAGGTGTTATGATTGTAAATTTCATTAACTAAAATTTGCTGCAATTTATAATTTAAAATAACTTCAGAATAGTTTTTTTTATAAGTTAATCTATTTAAGTTTTCAAATTTTTTATCTAAATTATTGTATAATTTGTTTAGCACAGTAATAAATTCTGATTTATTATTTGCTCTAATACAAGTACTATTATTTAAATTTTCATACCCCCTGTAAGAATTACTAGTTGCAACAATAACTTTTCCAAACATTAAAGCTTCAGCAATTTTTGTTTCCATACCAGAGCCTTTAAATATTGGAGATATAATAGCGCTTGCATTGTTATAAAATTGATAAATTTTAGATTGATATCCAAAAAACTTAATATTTTTGTTTTTATATTTTTTCTCTAATTTATTAAAACCCTTCCCAATTATATAGGTATCAAATTCAATAAATGGGGAGACATTTTTAAGAAACCATTCTATTCCATGGATATTTGCATAAAAATTTGTTCCTATGAACATAACATATTTTTTATTTTTTTTATTAATGAATTTAGTTTCATTTTCACTAAATTCATCTTTTACAGATAATGGCAAAATATCTATTTTTTTATTAAAACCCATATTAATAATCTTTTTTTTATCTATTTTAGTTAAACATATAATATGATCACTATTATTTAATGATTTTTTTTCTGAAATATTATTTAAATAAAATACAAAAAATGATTTTAAAGTTCTATTAAAGTAAAATGACTCAAGAAAAAATTTTGACTCAAAATTATGAAAATAAACAAAAATTTTTATATTTAAATTATTATTTTTTAAATATTTACAAACACTTCCAAAATTTGAACCATCAATAAAGATATTATTTATATTATGTTTTATTAGTAAGCTTTTTAATTTTTTTAAATTTGAATAATTAACATTATCAATATAGTTCCATGCAAATTTATCAAAGAAACTACTTTTTTCTTTATTTATATTAAAATAATAAAAATTAGATTTAAAATTATTTTTGAGAGAATTATATAAAATTGCAGATAATTTTTCTCTACCCCCATGAGGGTTAATAACATCATGTTTTGTATAAAATAATAAATTTTGCATTTTTTTTTATTTTGAATACCTAAATTTACTCATTACTTCTTTTTTAATTTAATTAATTTAAGATTAATAATATTTTTATATTATTTTGTATCTTTAATTAAATTATAAATATATTTATCATAACTATTAGTAATTTTTTTTGGTAAATAATTTAACAACTTGCTTGAGCTAACCCATTTTTTTCTCCAAGCTATTTCTTCTAAACACGCTATTTTTAATCCTTGTCTTTTTTCAATAGTTTGAACAAAATTACTAGCATTTAGGATATCTTCAAATGTTCCTGTATCTAACCACGCAATACCTCTGCCTAATATTTCACAGGAAAGTTTATTTTTTTTAAGGTAAAAATTATTAATGTCTGTTATTTCAAGCTCCCCTCTTTTAGAAGGTTTTATATCTTTTGCTATTTCAAATACACTATCATCGTACGAATATAAGCCAGTTACTGCATATTTAGATTTTGGTTTTTTTGGTTTTTCTTCTATTTTTGTTATTTTTCCTTTTTTATTAAAATTAATTACTCCATAATTTTTTGGATCCGAAACTTGATATGCATATATCTTTGCTCCATCTTTAAATTTTGAGTTTGAAATCAGAGTTTCTTGGAAATTATGTCCAAAAAATAAATTATCACCAAGTATCAATGTACAATAATTTTTATGAATAAAGTCTCTCACAATTATAAATACCTCTGCTATTCCTCTTGGTTTTTCTTGAGTAAAATATTCAATATTTATGCCCCATTGCTTACCTTTACCGATTAATTTTTTGTATAAACCACTGCTATCATTATCGCTAACTATAGCAATATCACGGATGCCTGAAAGCATTAAAGTAGAAAGAGAATAATAAATCATTGGTTTATCAAAGATTGGTATGAAATGTTTTGAAAAAATTTTAGTTGATGGATTTAATCTAGTTCCTAAACCTCCAGCTAAAACTATACCTTTAGTAATTTTTCTCATAACTTAATCTTATTATAATTAAAATACTTGGTTTTTTTTAGATTTTTTTTATAATAATTAATTGTAATATCTATTGCTTTAAAAAAATCTGTACTTTTAAAATTAAATATTTTCTTAATTTTTTTATTATCTATAGAATATCTTAAATCATGACTAGGTCTATCAGCTACAAACTGAATTTTCTTATAACTTTCTGTTTTAGGTAATCTATTATAAATTCTTTTTATAATTAAATAAGTAAGTTCTAAATTCGAATATTCATTATTTGTACTTATATAAAATTTTCTATCTTTTATTTTTTTGTTTTTCATAATTTTATAAAGAATTTTACAATGATCTTTAACATATATCCAATCTCTTACATTTTTTCCATTACCATAAATATTTACTTTCTGTTTTTTAAATAGTTTATTTAAAATCATTGGAATGAATTTTTCTTGATGCTGTCTTGGTCCAAAATTATTTGTACAGTAAGTTATTACGCAATTTAAACTATAAGTATTTGAAAAACTAGATACTATATGATCTGCAGAAGCTTTTGAAGCAGAATAAGGTGATTTTGGATTGTATTTACTGTTTTGATTAAACTTACTTTTATCATTAAGTTTTAATGAGCCAAACACTTCGTCTGTTGAAACTTGAATAAACTTACATTTTAATTTAAGATTTCTAATACAATTTACTAAATTCAATGTTCCAATTATATTTGTTTTAAAGCTTTTATTGGGATCAATTATAGAATTATCTACATGACTTTCTGCTGCAAAATTTATTATATAGTTGGGTTTTAGCTTATTAATTATTTTGTAAACTTCTTTATATTTACTTATATCGCAAATAATTTCAGTATAATTTTCTTTTTTAAGATTCTTTCTTACTGCTGCATAAGTATGCTTATCGATATTAATTACTTGATTTTTTTTACTAAGAGCTAAATCAACAAAGTGAGAACCTATAAAACCACAACCACCTGTAACTAAAATTTTACTCATTTTTTTTTCTTATTAGAATTGCAAAAGGGATAAAATATATAGCATTTATCCAGTTTCCAAAAAAATTCCCTGTAGGTACTAACGGCCATAAAGATATTAAAAGAGATAAATAAATATATATTTTTTCATCACTAAGTAAATTAATTTTATTTTTATAAAAGTTTAAATTAACAAATTGTTTAAATAACTTAAATATTATAAATAAGAAAAAAGTAACAACTGGTATAGTTCCTATTAATCCAGTTTCAGACATTAATTGTACATATGTATTATGTGGATGTGTTGAACAACCCCAAAGTGTTTGATATTTTTCATAGTCACAAAGTTCTCGAAAGAGTTTTGGACCATGGCCAATTATAGGACTATCTTTGAACATTTTTATAGCAGTTGTATAATGATCTTGATGTTCTTCAGAAAATATTCTTAATTTTTCACCTTGTTGACCAAAATTAATTTGTTTTAAAGTATTATCAATCATTCTATTTTTACTTTCTGGATTAATAAAACTAATGATTATTATAATTAAAATTGAACAAACAAATGTATACAGCCTAAAGCTTCTTAGTTTTTGTGTAAGGAAAATTATAATTATTGTAGATAATAAGAGATAAACAAATGCAGATCTTTCTCCTGATAAATAAATTAAAATATCAAACAATATAATGCTAAAAATTGCTGACAATAATATGGTTTTAGATTTGCTATGTTTTAGAGAAATATAGAAAAAGCATAAAGGTACTAATCTGGAAACATAACTTCCAAGTATTAATTCTTCTTTAAAAACACCGCTAATTCTTCCATCATGTATACTTACAAACCCAAAAACATTAAATCCATTAAAATATTGAAAGAAACCATCCAAACTTACAAAAACAACACAGATAATTAAAGCTATAAAAAAATAATTAAACACAATTTCATATTTGTCAAAAAAATATGCCAATGAAATTGAGAATAAAATAAAACGAATATAAAAAATGGAAGACTCTAAAGATAATTTAACATTATCAGACAATGCAGAAATTATAATTAAATAAAGTGCAAAAATGAATATTACTTTAAAATAAATATTATTAAAATAGAAGTATTCCTTAAAATACAATGAACGCAAAACAATAAATAACGCTAGTAGGCTTAAAATAATATCAGTAGGTGCTGGGCCAATGATAAGAGCTAAAGGAATTAAAATTATAAGATATTTAAAAAAATATTCTATTATGTTAAATGATCTTTGAATTAACAATATTTGTCCTTTATTAATGATTTATTTGCTTATTATCATAACAACGCTCTTATTTTTATCAATTTATATATTTATTGCTAAAATTACAAATTTGATAGATAAAAAAACATCTAATAATGAATTAAAAAACAACTTAACTTCAAAAAAATACTTAATTGGAGGTTTGGTTATTTATTCTAACATAGTAGCTCTAAATTTTTTTTTTAATAATGATAATCAGTTAAATAATATATTGATTATTTCTCTATTGATTTTAATTACTGGTTTAATTGATGATTATATTAATCTCCCAGTTTCAATCAGGTTATTAGTTCAGTTTTTTGCAGCTATATTAATTGGTTTATTTGGTATAAAAATTATCTCTTTAGGTTTTTTAATAGATAATAAGGAAATATTGTTAGGATATTTCTCAATCTTCTTTACTTCATTATGTATAGTAGTTTTAACTAACTCTATAAATTATTTTGATGGTATTGATGGAAATGCATCAAGTTCATCAATGATGTGTTTGGTTTATATATTTTTTATAATTTTTTATAATAACAATATTAATATAATTGAAAATAATAAAATATTTCTAGTTTTATTTATTACATTACCAATATTATTTATTTTAAATATAATTCCAATTATGAATATTAAAATATTTTTAGGAGATGCTGGAAGCACTCTTTTAGGCTTTTTAATGTCGTGTTTTTTAATTATTTATTCTCAAGAACCATATTACTACTTCCATCCTGTTTTATGTATATGGTGTGTCACAATGCCAATCTACGATTTTTTAAATGTTACAATTAAAAGAATTATTCAACAAAAAAATCCGCTCTCTTCAGATAATCAACATATTCACTACGTTTTAATAAAATCAGGATTTAGTAATATCCAAACTTTAATAGTTATAAACATAATTTCATTACTATTATTTATTATAGGTTTAATAAGTATTTCTTTTATTAATCCTTTAGTTTCACTAATATTATATGTTATCTTATTTTTAGTTTATTTTAAACTTACAGAGTATTTGTATTCATTTGCTAATGAATAATTTTTCTATTGTAATACCTGTTTATAATGAGCAGGACAATATTGAAGATCTAATTGATGAAATATATAAATTGAATTTAAAAAAATATAATTATGAAATTATAATTGTAGATGATTGTAGTACTGATAAAACAAACGAAATTTTAACAAAGTTGAAAAAAATATACGATAAAATAATATTTTATAAACATACAAAAAATTTAGGCCAGAGCTATGCTTTCTTAACAGGCATTAAGAACTCTAAATTTAAAAATATTATTACTATTGATGGTGACTGTCAAAATGATCCAAAAGATATAATTTCTTTATGTAATATTTATTTTGCTGATAAAAAATATGATTTAGTTGGTGGATTAAGAACAAGAAGGAAGGACACTTTTATTAAAATTATTTCATCATTAATTGCTAATAAAATTAGAGCAACAATATTAAAAGACAAATGTATAGATACCGGTTGCTCATTGAAGATATTTAATAAGGAAATATTTTTGAATTTTCCTTTTTTTGATGGTATACATAGATTTCTTCCTGCTTTATTTCTAGGATATGGTTACAACACATATTATCTCCCAGTTTCTCATAGACAAAGAATGAAAGGAAAATCAAACTATGGAACTTTTAATAGATTATTTTGGGGTATAAAGGATATAATAAGGGTAAAAAAAATACTAAATAAAATTAAAAAAAATCATGATTAGTTATTTATCTTCTTTAAGTAATTTAGAAATTACTTTTTTAATTATAGGATTTCTTGGACAAGGATTATTCGCATCCAGATTTATAGTGCAATGGATATATTCTGAAAAAAGGGGAGAAAGCCATATTCCAGTAGTCTTTTGGTATTTAAGTATTTTTGGAGGCCTAGGTTTGCTTATTTATGCTATTTTTAGAAAAGATCCCGTTATTATTGTTGGTCAAACATTTGGAATTTTTATATATTTAAGAAATTTAATTTTAATTTATAAGAAGGAAAATGAAAAAAATTGAAAATTTTATTGAAGGTAAAATAACCGAAGGAAGCTCTGGTAAATATTTAAATGTTGATGACCCTTCTACTGGAGAAGTTATATCACAAGTTATCTTATCAAATAAAAAAGATTTTGAAGAAACAATTAGTAGTTCATTAAAAGCTTTTGAGCAGTGGTCTCAAGTAACTCCTCTTAAAAGATCTAGAGTTATTTCAAGATATAAAGAATTAATAGAAAAAGATCTAGAAAATATAGCTAAACTAATTTCTATAGAACATGGAAAAACTCTTGAAGATGCCAAAGGATCTGTAACTAGGGGATTGGAAGTTGTTGAATTTGCATGCGGTATTCCACATTTATTAAAAGGTGAATTTTCACAAAATGTAGGTTCAGAAATCGATTCATGGTCCATAAGACAACCTTTAGGCATAACTGCTGGTATAACCCCATTTAATTTTCCTGCCATGGTTCCAATGTGGATGTATCCTATTTCAATAGCATGTGGTAATTCATTTATTTTAAAACCTTCTGAAAGAGATCCTTCTTGTAGTATAAAACTTGCTGAGTTGTTTTTGGAAGCGGGTTTACCTGAAGGTGTGTTCAATGTTTTAAATGGAGATAAAAATTTAGTTGATATGTTATTAGAAGATGAAAGAGTTCAATCTATAAGTTTTGTTGGATCAACACCTGTAGCAAAATATATTTATAAAAAATCAGCTGAATTTGGTAAAAGAGTGCAAGCATTAGGAGGTGCGAAGAACCATTTAGTTGTTATGCCTGATGCAAATTTAGATCAAGCTGTCGACGGCATTATGGGTGCAGCTTATGGGTCTGCTGGAGAAAGATGCATGGCTGTTTCTGTTGCAGTTGCAGTTGGAGATATAGCTGATGAACTAGTAGAAAATATCAGTAATAAGGCAGAAACACTCGTTGTTGCCCCATGGAATGATTCAACATCCCAAATGGGCCCAGTAATATCTAAAGAGCATAAAGAAAAAATTGAAAATTATATTTCTTCTGGTGTTCAAGAAGGAGCCAAATTAGTTTTAGATGGAAGAAATTTAAAGATACAAGGTTATGAAAATGGTTATTTTGTAGGACCCACATTATTTGACAATGTTACTAAAGACATGAAAATATACAATGATGAAATTTTTGGTCCAGTGTTATCGGTTGTTAGAGCAAATTCTTATGAAGAAGCTTTGGAGTTAGTTAATAATCATCAATTTGGAAACGGAACTAGTATTTATACATCTGATGGTGAGGTTTCTAGAAATTTTACTACAAATTGTAAAATTGGAATGGTTGGAGTTAATGTGCCTATACCTGTACCAATGGCATATCATAGTTTTGGTGGTTGGAAGCATTCTTTATTTGGTGACCATGCAATGCATGGAATTGAAGGTGTAAGATTTTATACAAAGTTAAAAACCATAACTTCAAGATGGCCCAAAAGCATCAAAAAAGGACCCGAATTTAAAATGCCAACGAACTAATGAAAATTTTAATAACTGGAGCTGCAGGTTTTATTGGTTTTCATTTATCAAATAAATTTTTAAAAAAAAATTTTTTTATTGTTGGGATTGATAATATAAATAATTATTATGACTCCAGTTTAAAAAAAAATAGAATAAAAGAATTAAAGAAAAATAAAAAATTTCATTTTTATAAAACTGATATAACTGAATTTAATAAATTAGATAAAATTATAAAAAAAAAATAAAATTAATTATATTATTCATTTAGCAGCTCAAGCAGGTGTTAGATACTCTATAACAAATCCTAAAAGTTATTTTAAAAATAATCTTGAGGGCTTTTTTAACATACTTGAATTATGTAAAATAAATAAGATTAAACATTTGATATTTGCATCTACAAGTTCAGTCTATGGAAATATTAAAAAATTTCCATTAAAAGAAAATGCAAAAACTGATGAACCGCTGTCATTTTATGCAGCTACAAAAAAATCTAATGAGATAATGGCACATTCATACTCTTATACTTATAATATTCCTTGTACGGGGGTTAGATTTTTTACAGTTTATGGACCTTTTGGTAGGCCTGATATGGCTCTATTCAAATTTACAAAAAATATTATTGAGAATAAAAAAGTTGAATTATACAATAACGGTAACCATTTGAGGGATTTTACTTATATAGATGATATAATCGAGGGTATATACTCTCTAACTTTCAAATCATCAAAAAAATCAGTACCCTTCAATATTTTTAATATTGGAAATGGTAATCCAAAAAAATTACTAAATTATTTAAAACTAATAGAAAAAAATTTACAAAAAAAAGCAAAGATAAAAAAGTTACCTCTTCAAAAGGGGGATATTATAAAAACTCATTCTGATATAAGAAAATTAAAAAAGTATTCTAACTATAAACCCAAAACGGATATTGATATTGGAATAAGTAAATTTATAGAATGGTATAAAGATTATTACAATATTGTGATTTAGATTTTTTCTAAAGCCATTAACACATTCTCTGTATCTCTATAATTATTATAATGAGTCATACTTAATCTAACTACCCCATCATTTGTATCTATTCCGAGATATTTTAAGCAACGCCATGCATAAAAATTATCGTTTCTAGTAGCAATTTTTTCTTTAATCATAACCCTAGAGATATCTTTGGAACTTTTTTTATTTGAAATAAATGATATTGTTGGAGCTCTGTTTTTTGAAGTTATTTTATTTTTTCCAATTAATTTTAAATCTTTTCTCCTGGATAAGTATTCTAGGATTGGATTTGCAATAATTTCTTCATGACTGGATATTAAATTATTAATTTTTTTAATCTTTTCTAATGTATTTAAATTATTATCTTTAAAGTGGTGTTTATATAAATTTTCAAAATATTCGTAAATACCAATTAGCGAAACTAATTCTTCATGATTAGGTCCTCCAGGATTTATTGTGTAAGGATATTGCCCATCTAAAAATTCATGATTTTGATTAGGCAGATTTTTTAAAATTTCTTCTTTGCCATACAATAACGCTAAATGAGGCCCATATGTTTTGTAAAGACTAAATGTATAAAAATCCACACCCAATTCTTTAACATCTGGAAATCCATGGGGTGCATATGAAACCCCGTCACCAATTACGATAATGTTATTCTCATGAGCTATGTCGCAAATTTCTTTTAAGTTATTTACAGAGCCAATTATATTTGAACAATGAGTTACAGCTAATATTTTTGTTTTACTACTTATTAATTTTTTTAATTGAGTTATTTCTAACTCGTGATTTTCTAAGTCAAATTGCCATTCAACTATTTTAGCACCATATTCATGCATTCTTCTCCATGGACTTATATTTGCTTCATGATCTTGGTTTGTTACGATTACTTCATCACCTGGTTTAATATATTTTTTAAGAGCGTTTGATAGTACGTATAAATTTATTGATGTTGATCCTCCAATAAGTATCTCATTTTTATTCGCATTTATCATTTTAGCAAACAATTCAGTTGCTTTATCCATATTTTCACCAGCAATCTTTGACATCGGATATTCTGCATAAGGTTGAACTTTTGTTGAAGTCATAAAATCTGTTAATTTTTCTATTACATTTTTAGGAACATAACTTCCTCCAGCATTTTCAAAAAATGACCAATCTTTTGATAATGGGTCATTAAATGCTGGAAATTGAGATCTAACGTAGTCAATATCAAGTTTAATGTTATCAAGCATAGAATTTCCTCTTATTGATTATTGTTTTATTCTAATATAAAAAAAAATAAATTCATAATTTAATTTTGAGTAATAATTTACTATATGATTGATAAACGCAAATTTTATATAAATGGTGAATGGGTAGACCCATCTAAAAAAAGTGATTTTAAGGTTATAAATCCTTCAAATGAAGATGAATATGCAGTTATATCTTTGGGTAATAATGATGATGTAAATATTGCTGTTAAAGCCGCTAAAGAAGCGTTTAATAGCTGGAGTCAAGTTAGCAAAGCAATTAAAATCGATCTTTTAGAAAAACTTTTAAGAATTTATGAATTAAGATGGGATGAAATTACAGAAACAATGTCGAAAGAAATGGGAGCCCCACTTGATTGGGCATCATCGGCACAAACTTCTTCAGGATTTGATCATTTAAAAGATTTTATAAAAAGATTAAGACAATTTGAATTTGAAAAGAAATTTAATAACAAATCGAATAATTATATTTTATATGAGCCAATTGGAGTGTGCGCTCTGATTACTCCTTGGAACTGGCCAATAAATCAAATTACCTTAAAAGTTATTCCAGCACTTGCAACTGGATGTACAATGATTTTAAAACCCTCTGAAATTGCACCTTTATCTGGAATGATTTTTGCAGAGATGATTCATGATGCTGGTTTCCCACCAGGTGTTTTTAATTTAATTAATGGAGATGGTGCTGGAGTAGGTACAAATTTATCTTCACATATTGATATTGATATGATTTCTTTTACTGGATCAACAAGAGCAGGAAAACTTATTTCAAAAAATGC
>MDTG01391012.1_pt1 | contig 26738 bp, 26 predicted proteins | sample 811421 | NCBI WGS metagenome assembly MDTG01 (sample SAMN05326645, study PRJNA326480) | marine metagenome | isolation source: seawater | place: Pacific Ocean: South East | collected 2011
CTTTTGAAAAAAATCTTGCAAAGCATGATTTATATTTAGTAGATAAAAATGATTGGCATCAACTCAAAAATCCCTCAAAAGATTCTTGTCACATTATTGAAATTCAATATGGTGATGAAACTATAGAAACTGATATCGAAAGATTAAATGAAATTTAAAATGGATTTATTAACAAAAATTAAAAGTAAAAAAGCAGTAATAGGAATAGTTGGCCTGGGTTATGTCGGGTTGCCCTTAGCTTTTGCATTTAGAAAAAAGAAATTTAAAGTCATTGGATTTGATATCGATCAAAGAAAAATTAATTCCTTGGGTAAAGGTAAATCTTTTTTATCTCATATTTCAGATAAGGATATAAGAAAGATGAATTTAAAAAGTGGTTTTTCCTCAACAACAGATTTTTCGAGATTGACGGAAGTAGATGCAATTATTATTTGCGTTCCAACTCCACTATCCAAGTACAAAAAACCTGATCTCGAACCCGTTTATCAGACTGGAAAAACAGTTTCAAAATATCTAAAGAAGGGGCAAATCGTCGTATTAGAATCAAGCACATATCCAGGGACAACAAATCCAGAATTAAAAAATATACTTGAACAAAGCGGTTTATTATCAGGAAAAGATTTTTATTTAGCATACTCTCCTGAAAGGGAAGATCCCGGTAATAAAAATTTTTCTACCTCTATCATTCCAAAAATAGTTGGAGCAGATGATTTAAAAACTAGCAAATTAGTATTTGAATTATATAAACAAGTTATTTCTAAGGTTGTTGAGGTATCCTCTACTCAAGTAGCAGAAGCTGCCAAACTTACAGAAAATATATTTAGATCAGTCAACATAGCATTAGTTAATGAATTAAAGGTTATTTATGATGAAATGGGGATTGATGTATGGGAAGTTATTGAGGCGGCCTCAACAAAACCATTCGGTTTCATGCCTTTTTATCCCGGCCCTGGATTGGGAGGACACTGCATACCAATTGATCCATTTTATTTAACTTTTAAAGCTAAAGAATTTGGGATAAATACAAAATTTATTGAGTTGGCTGGAGAAATAAATACAAATATGCCCAACATAGTAGTAAATAAACTTACTTATGCGCTAAGTGAGTTCAAAAATAAATCAATTAATAATTCTAAAATTCTCATAATAGGAATGGCGTACAAAAAAGATGTTGATGATATGAGGGAGAGTCCTTCATTAATATTATATGAATTACTGCAAAAATATGGCGCTAAAGTAGATTATCATGATGATTATGTGAAAGAAATCCCTCCCACTAGGGAGCATAAAAATCTGGAAGGTCTTAAAAGTATCAAATTAACTTCGAGAAATATAAAAAAATATGATGCTCTTTTGATTAGTACTGATCATTCTTATATCAACTATAAATCTTTATCAAAAAACTCTGGTCTAATAGTTGATACCCGTAATGCAATGGATAACATTCAAGGAAACGCAAAAGTTGTTAAAGCATAAAAATATGAAAGTGGTAGTTGTTGGATGCGGCTATTGGGGCAAGAACCTTGTAAGAAATTTTAATGATTTAGGACATCTCTTTGGAATTTGCGATTTTAATAATGCTATCGCAAATGAATTCTCTGAAAGATACTCAGTGCCAAATTTTACCTTTGAAGAAGCATGTAAATCAGATGCAGATGCTTTAGTTCTTTCAGTTCCTGCTCCAATGCATTCTGATCTAACAATTAAAGCACTCAAGTCAAATAAACATGTTTTTGTTGAAAAACCTCTGTCGATGAATTTAAACGAAGCCAATAAAATGATAAATCAATCAAAAAAAAACAAACGTATATTAATGGTAGGGCACCTCATTCAATATCATCCTGTTTTTGAAAGATTAAAAAGCGAAATTCAAAAAGGTCTAATTGGCAATGTGAGCTTTATTCAATCAAATAGAAGATCTCTAGGTAAAATGAGAACTCAGGAAAATGTAATTTGGAGTTTTGCACCACATGATATATCAATGATTTTATCTGTTGCGCAATCTGAAGTACTAAAAGTTTCTAAATTTGGTAAGGATATATTTCAACAAGATATTCTTGATACTGCTACAGTTAATATTGAATTTAAAAATGGAATTAAGGCAATCATAAACACTTCATGGGTTTCTCCAGTTAAAGATCATTCATTTACAGTAACAGGCGATAAAGGCTCTTTGATCTTTGATGATACGAAGGACTGGAATGAAAAATTAAGTTTTTATAGACACAAAGTTAGCAAAAAAGGTTCATCAGAAATCATAATCAAAGGTAGGGACCCAAGATTCATTAAAGTTCAAGAAAAGGAACCACTCAAAGAAGAGTGTAAATATTTCATAGAAGTAATAAAGGGATTAAAAAAACAAAGAACTGATGGTTATGAGGGAAGAGAAGTTGTTAAAATACTCCAGAAATTAAACTAACTCAGAAATATTTTTATAACCTATGGAAGACTTTAAGGATGTTTATATTCATGAATCCTCTTATATTGATGAGGAGGTTTTCATTGGGAAAGGAACTAAGATATGGCATTTCTCACATATTTTGAGTAACTCAAAAATCGGTAATAACTGCTCCCTTGGACAAAATGTTGTAGTTGGACCAAATGTGAGTATCGGAAATAATGTAAAAATTCAAAATAATGTAAGTGTTTATGATGGAGTGACAATTGAAGACGACGTATTTTGCGGACCCTCATGTGTATTTACTAATGTAATAAATCCAAGATCGTCAGTGTCGAGGAAAGAAGAGTTTAGAAAATCAAATATAGGAAAAGGAGCTTCTATAGGAGCTAATGCAACTATCATTTGTGGAAATGATTTAGGAAATTACTGTTTTATTGCTGCAGGAGCTACTGTTACAAAAACTGTCCCAAATTTTGCAGTTATGGCTGGCACACCAGCTAAAAGAATAGGTTGGATGAGTAAGGCTGGATTTATTTTAAAAGAGGATCTTGTTTGCGGTATAGACGGCACAAGATATGAAATGAAAAATGATTGCTTGGTGGAGCTGTCTAATGAGTGAATATACTGAGAAAACTAACTTTATAGATTTGGCTGCCCAACAATCTAACATTAGAAAAAGTATTGATATTTCCATTAAAAAAGTTTTAGATCATGGTCAGTACATAATGGGTCCTGAAGTAAAAGAATTTGAAAATAAATTATCTGGTTTTACTAAGGCTAAATATTCTATAACTTGCGCAAATGGAACAGATGCTTTGACGGTAGTTTTGATGTCTTGGAATGTTGGCCCAAATGATGCAATTTTTGTCCCTTCATTTACGTATGTAGCTTCAGCAGAGGCACCCGCTCAACTCGGAGCCATCCCTTTTTTTGTTGATATTGAAAGAGATACTTTTAATATGTGTCCTATTAGTCTTAAACAGGCAATTTCAGATGCAAAAAAAATGCATTTGAATCCTAAAGTAGTTATCCCAGTGGATTTGTTTGGTTTGCCGTGTAAGTCAGATGAGATAAAAAATATTTGTGAGAAGGAAGGTGTAAAAGTATTGATAGATGCAGCTCAAAGTTTTGGTTCTTCGGTAGGATCGGTAAGGACTGGAAAATTTGGTGATGCGTCTACTACTAGTTTCTTTCCAGCTAAACCTCTCGGTTGTTATGGAGACGGAGGTGCAATATTTACTGATGATGATGAATTAGCTGACGTTATTGATTCAATCAGACTGCACGGAAAAGGCATACAAAAATATGACAATATCAGAATTGGGATAAATTCCAGACTTGACTCAATTCAAGCAGCAATTTTGCTGGAAAAATTAAAAATATTCCCAGATGAGTTAGTTTCAAGACAAAGAATTGCATCTACCTACAATGAATTATTAAAACCTTTAGATGAGATAGAGACACCTTTTATTTTCAAAGATAGAAAAAGTGCTTGGGCTCAATACACTCTTAAATCAAAAAAAAGGGAAAAAATATTAGATGGTTTAAAAAAATCAGACATACCAACTGTTATTTATTATCCAAAAGCTTTATCACAACAAGATGGATATAAACACTATCCCTCAGCATCATCAGGGCTAGAAAATTCAAATAATTTATCTTCAGAGGTCTTCAGCTTACCAATGCATCCATATCTAAAAGAAAGTGAAATTGAGTTTATCTGCGCAGAGATCAAAAAAAGCCTAAACTAATTTTGCTCATATCATAAAATGAAATTAGTAACAGTCGTAGGTGCTAGACCTCAATTCATTAAGGCTGCAACAATATCTAGATTAATAAAGAAAGAATTTTCTAACGAAATTGATGAGCACATAATACATACAGGACAGCATTACGATTCAAATATGTCCAAGATCTTCTTTGAAGCTCTTAAGATACCTTCACCTAAAGTAAATCTTAAAATATCAAATAGTTCTCATGGAGAGATGACTGGGAAGATGATATTGAAACTCGAAGAGGTTTTTCTGAAAAAAAAATATGATGCTCTCTTAGTATATGGCGACACAAATTCAACTTTATCTGCATCCATAGCTGCATCTAAAATACATTTACCAATTATTCATGTTGAGGCCGGTTTAAGGTCTTTCAATATGTCTATGCCAGAAGAGATTAATAGAATTTTAACGGATAGAGTATCCTCTCTGCTTTTCTGTCCTACAAGTGAGGCTATGAAAAATCTAAAAAAAGAAGGTCTTTCAAAAAATTCTTATAATGTTGGGGATGTAATGTACGATGCTTCAAAATTTTATTCGGATCTTGTTGATGATAATAAAGTATTGAAAAAATTTTATTTAGAGAGAGATAACTTTATTCTTGCAACTATACATAGAGAAGAAAATACTAATAATACAAAAAGGCTGCTGTCTATTATCAATTCTTTGAGAATTCTATCTGAAAAATATCAGATTATATTTCCAATTCATCCAAGGACGAAAAAATTTATTAAACTAAATAACTTAGAAAAAAAACTCAAAAACATTAAGCTTGTTGATCCTTTGGACTATTTAGATATGGTTGCACTTGAAAAAAATTCTCGAGTTATAATAACTGATTCTGGAGGCGTCCAAAAGGAAGCCTTCTTTTTTAGTAAACCATGTATAACCGTTAGAAATGAGACTGAATGGGTTGAAACAGTTCAACTAGGCTGGAATAAACTTACTGGTGCTAATAAAGATGAAATTATAAATGGAGTTGAGTCATTTTATGCTAAGTATCCAAAAGCTTCTAATGCGAAACCATATGGTAATGGTCATGCAGCAGAAAAAATTATTAAATCTTTATACAATCATTTTTAATTATTTGAGATATCAATGAAAAAAATTTTAGTAACAGGAGGTTTAGGTCAAATAGGCTCACATATAACTGAGCTTCTCTTAGCAAGAGGAGATAAAGTTCTCGTAATTGATAATCTTGAAACTGGAAGAATTGAACATTTAACTGATCACGAAAACCTAGAAGTGGTAATTGATTCAATTGCAAACAGAGAAAAACTTTCTAATCTTATGGAAGATTTTTCACCTGAGATTGTTGTTCATACTGCAGCATCTTACAAGGATCCTAATAATTGGTATGGAGATGCTTTGACAAATTGTGTCGGTGGAGCAAATTTGGTAGATCTTTCTAAAAAATATAATGTCGAAAGATTTATTTATTTTCAAACGGCACTTTGTTATGGATTAAAGCCAACTCAACAGCCGATTCAACTGGATTATCCGAGAGATCCATCAGAGAGCAGTTATGCAATATCAAAAACTACTTGTGAATTTTATTTGGAGCTCTCAGGTTTAGATTATGTTACGTTTAGATTAGCTAATGTTATTGGTCCTAGAAATGTTGCAGGTCCTTTACCGATTTTTTTTCAAAGACTAAAGGACGGGAAAAAATGCTTTGTTACTGAATCTCGAAGAGATTTTGTTTTTGTAAAAGACCTAGCAAACGTTGCTCTTAAAGCATGCGACGGAGCTGGAAAAGGTGCTTACCATTTTTCTTCTGGAAAAGATGTTGCCATTAAAGATCTTTATGATGAAGTTGTAAAAGCAATGGGATTAAACCATTATCCAGAAGTAGAGATAAAAAAACTTGGCCCTGATGATGTTTTTAGTATTCTCTTAGATCCAAAAAGGACCTTTGAAGATTTTGGAAATATCAAATTCACAGATCTTTCAACTACAGTATCAGAAGCTATAGATTACTTTAAACAACATGGAACTTTGGGTGAATATACGCACCTTAAAATTGATAAAAAGTAAAGATGAAAATTCTAATCACTGGAGGCGCTGGTTGTTTGGGTTCAAACCTCATTGAACATTGGGAAATTAGCAAATATGAAATATGTGTTGTTGATAATTTTGTAACTAGCGAGAAAGAATTAATAGTCTCAAATAATCATTTAAAAGTTATACAAGGTGATATTTCAGACAACGATCTCTTAAAAAAAATCTTTAAAAATTTTAAACCCGATGTAGTAATTAATTCTGCTGCTTCTTACAAAGATCCAAATGATTGGATTACTGATATAAAAACTAATGTACAGGGATGTATTAACCTTGTTAGATTGTCCGAAGATAACAATGTGCAGAAATTCATTAATTTTCAGACAGCACTATGTTATGGAAAGCCTGAAATTATTCCCATTCCATTGGATCATCAGCTTAATCCTTTTACCAGTTATGGAATATCAAAAACTGCAGGAGAACAATATATTATAAATTCAGGATTACCATTCATTTCAATGAGATTAGCAAATGTTGTGAGTCCAAGGCTTTCTATAGGACCGATTCCAACTTTTTATAAAAGACTAAAAAATGACTTAAATTGTTTTTGTTCGGATACATACAGAGATTTTCTTGATATCGAAGATTTTTTTAATATTATGGATCTTGCTTTGGAGCCTAATTCTCCAAATGGAATATACAATATTTCTAGTGGAGAGCTTCATTCTGTAAAAGAAATTTACGATCTTGTAGCTAATCATTTATCAGTAGATAAAGACGTTCCAATTGTTGATCCTGAAGAAGACGATGTTCAGAGAGTATGCCTGGATCCATCAAAAACTGAGGAGGTATTTAATTGGAAAGCTGAAGTCAGTTTTGAAGAATCAATAAATAAGCAACTTTCTTGGTACGATAAATTTGGAGTTTCCGAAGTTTATTCTCATCTAACTCCTCCCGATAAAAAATAATGACAGAGCTAAGTTTTGAAGATTCTAAAATTCTTGTCATTGGAGGAGCAGGATTTGTAGGAAGTAATCTTGTTTTATCTTTGCTAGAAAAAAAACCATCTCAGGTAACCATAGTTGATAATTTAATTTCCTCTGAGAAGGAGAATGTTCCAGAAGATTCAACGGTCAATTTTATTAATGCTTCAATAAATGATGAAGGAATCTTGACTGCACTTGAAGATGATATTGATTTTGTATTCCACTTATCTTGCTTTCATGGAAATCAATCTTCAATTGCTAATCCCCTGCTAGATCATGAAAATAATACCCTTACCTCATTGAAGCTTTTTGACAGATTAAGTAGTTTGCAAAATATAAAGAAAGTAGTTTATGCGGCCGCTGCTTGTGCTGTAGCAGAGAAAACCTATGATTCCCCAACAGCTACTACAGAAGATCAACCAATTTCATTATTCCATGATAGTCCATATTCAATTTCAAAAATAATAGGCGAGTTATACGGTAATTATTATTTTCAGAGGTACGATCTACCCTTTGTAAAAGCTAGATTTTCAAATGTTTACGGTCCAAGAGAAATACTTGGGGCAGGGCAATGGAGAGGAACGGTACATACAGTCTGGAGAAATGTAATACCAACCTTTATATGGAAGGCCTTGAATGGTGAATCATTGCCCTTAGATAATGGAGGCAATGCAAGTCGCGATTTTATTTTTGTTCAAGATATGGCTGAAGGTCTGATGAAGTGTGCTCTAAAAGGAACTCCAGGAGATATCTATAATTTGGCCACTGGAAAGGAAACATCTATTTTGGATCTAGCAAAGATAATTAATAAGCTAACAGAAAATGAGGCACCCTTAGATATGAAGCCAGCTAGGGATTGGGATAAATCTGGCAAAAGATTTGCATCAACTCAAAAATCTGAGACTGAACTAGGTTTCAATTCAAAAATAAGCATACAAGATGGAATCTTTAAAACTGTTGAATGGACGAGAGAAAATTTTAATTTTATTGAAAATTGTATTCAAAAGCACCAAATAGAAATGGAGAAATTGACTAAAGTTGAATAAAAAATTTTCTACAATTTACTTCCTTGGTCTTAGCCTTGCAAAGAGAGATATTGCTGCTCAGTACCGTCAGACCTATCTAGGATATGTTTGGGCAGTCTTGCCACCTTTTGTAATGAGTTTAACTTTTATGTTCTTAAATTCTACCGGTGTAGTAAATGTATCTGATAATGATATCTCTTATCCAGTTTATGTTTTTACTGGAACGATATTTTGGCAGATGTTTTGTGATTGTATCAATAACCCAATGAAGGCAATTATCACAAACAAACAACTTTTAACAAAGATTGATTTCCCAAGAGAAGCTCTTATTTTTGAAGCTTTTCTTAACACATGTTTTAGTTTTTTAATTAAGTTAGTTCTTCTCATCATTGTCCTAATATTTTTTGATGCCGATTTATCATTGCATTCCTTCGCCAGTATGATTCCAATTTTTTCTCTATTTTTAATTGGATTTTTTATCGGGATATCCTTGATTCCATTGGGAGCTCTCTATGACGATGTACAATTCGCAATGCCTATTATTTTAGGCTTCTTAATTTTCTTTATGCCTGTCTTGTATGTACCTCCATCTGGAAGTCAATTTAATTTTATTTATGATTTAAATCCTATTTCTATTCTATTGATGTCTATAAGAGATACGCTTTATGGAAATGATTTCGATTCTCTCCTATATCCTATTATTTTTTCTGTAATTCTGCTTTTTTTTCTAATTCCACTCAGCATCAAAATCTATAAGATTATTGCTCCTCATTTAATTGAAAGAATGGAAGCGTAATGAATATTATTGAAGTTAATAATTTAAGTAAAAAGTATTCTAGAAGTCTAAAGCATTCCTTAAAGTATGGTTTTCAAGACTCATTAAAAGATATTTTTGGGGGACTGAAAGAAAGTAAAGATCTTAGACCGCATGAATTTTGGGCTATAGAAAACATTAGTTTTAATTTAAAAAAAGGAGAGTCCTTGGGGCTTATTGGAAGCAATGGCTCAGGAAAGACAACACTTTTAAAAGTTTTAAATTCATTGGTAAAGCCAACGTATGGAAGTTTTAAACTCAATGGAACGGTAGGTGCATTAATTGCTCTTGGTACTGGATTTAACCCAATTTTAACCGGAAGAGAAAATGTAAAAATTGCAGCATCAGTTCTGGGCTTTAATCCAAAGGAAGCTGAAAATATGCTGGAAGAAATAATTGATTTTAGTGAAATAAATGAATTTATAGATTCTCCTGTTAGAACATATAGTAGTGGAATGCTTGTGCGATTAGGATTTTCTGTTGCTATCCAAATGAAGCCAGAAATTCTCTTTGTAGATGAAGTTTTAGCTGTTGGAGATCTTGCTTTCGCACTCAAATGCCAAAGGAAAATAACAGAATATAGAAATAATGGAGGTTCACTAATTTTGGTGAGTCACGGTCTTCATAACGTGAGATTTCATTGTGATAAGACAATTTGGCTAAATAAATCAAAAATTGTAATGGAAGGAAATTCAAATTCAGTCTGCACTGAGTATGAGCTTGCAATGCAGGAAGGTCTCAGCAGCACTAATGCACCTTTAGTTATTGATGATAGCTTTAAAATGATTGAAGCTAGAATAAAAGAAACTATTAAAAGCGATGAAGAAGCTAATTTTGAATTCATATTCAAAGCAGAAAGAGAATTGCAAAGTCCTGTAGTAGAAGTAGCTATCTTTGATCAAACTGGAAATCCAGTCATTCAAAGATTTAACGATAATGATAGTTATTTTTTTGAAATCAAACCTGGTTTAAACAAAATTAATCTGTCTTTTGATTCTTTAAGATTAAAATCTGGGACTTATCATGTTACTTTTATTATAAATGATCAAAATGTAAATAATCCTGTAATTTATTGTCATAATTCCTACAGATTTAATATAAAAAACGAAGGGGCAGAATTTGGACTAATGATTAATAAGCCTATCTGGTCTGTCTCAAACGAAAGTTAATTTTACTTTTTTGATGTTCTTGTTTTGTCAGGAAGGTCATCTTTTCTTATGTTTAAAATATTATGGACATGTTTTGCAATTACTTCCCTTCCATAAAAGTTTCTCTTAAAAGGTTTTGTTAAGTAAGGATAAATTCCTAACACTATTTTCCTGCCTCTAGATGGAAAAATCTCTAGTGAATTTCTATTGGTTTCTCCTTCTTTGATTGGTTTAAGATCTACTTTTTGACAGAAGTCTTTAATAAAATTTCTGTAACTATATTTTTGTGAAAGAATTAAATCTTCGTAAGATCTAGAGGTAAATTCATCATAATAAGATTCTTCAGATATAACTTTTGAAACATAATCAAAATTAGAAAAATCTTTTTTGAGTTCAACGAAATGAATTCCAGGCATCATAACTCCCTGATATTGACCTTCATAATAGATCATAAGATTTTTGAAAATGGCTGAATCAAAAATTCTAGGACTGATAGCTCTATAAGATATTTGATTTTCATATTTTTGAAGAACCTCTCTCCAAATTTCATCTTCTTTAGCTTCAGGAAATTTTAATAGGTACTCATCCATCTCATTTTTAATTATTCCATGCACATCAAATATTGAAGTTCCAGATTCTACTCCAAGGCAACATCGAATATTTCCCAAGAATCTATTCCAATCATTACCATATAACCTCGATTCTTCTGATGTTTTGATATCTAGCTTTAGATTTGATTTTGAGGAAAATTTTAAAAATTTTTCAGCTATCTCTGTTTTTTCTTTTCCTCCTTTGCCTAAATAAATCGGTAAGGGCCTTGCTCTGTATCCAACATCAATGGTTCTACTTTTATAGTCCTTAACCCATTTTTGTGAACTAAATGTAAGATCTTCATCAACATATCCTGTAAGGGTGCTGAAAACCTCTTTACAATTTGAATTATCAAGATATGTCTCTTTATGATAATCGACATGAAGTATTGAAAATATGGTGTCAATTCCAAGTTCATTAATGTACCTGTATCTCTCAAGACAACTTTGATTTTCATCCTGAAAAAAAGCTATTTTTTTTCCACTCAAATTTTGGAGAAAATCAAATAAATATTTTGGGATTCCAAAAGGTTGATATCCAAATAAAGAATAATGAAGAATAATATGTGAAAAGTCATTTCTTAGAAGTTTCTTTATTAATTTACTGTTGCTATTAAAAGCAGTATCTATAGAGAAAATAGGCGCATCAATGTATTTGATAAAAGAAGAAAGATGCTGATCAATTGTCGAAGCATTTTTAACAAGACCACTGCTTTGGTGAACCAGTAAAACTTTACTTTTTGAGGATTTCAATTGAAAAATTAGATGATCTTTTCATGTATAATTATTCTTAAATTTTTCATGGAAATCAATTCAATTTTTTAGAATTCTTTATATTTCTTTCTAAATAAACTATCAAAATGTGTGGAATAGCAGGCTGTGTCAATTTAAAAGGGAATGTCATAAATGCTCTTGAAGAAAGACTTACTTTCATGAATAAAATACAAGAGCACAGAGGTCCTGATGGAGATGGGAGATGGATAAATAAATCTGGAAGTGTAGGTCTAGGTCACACAAGACTCTCTATTATTGATTTAACTCCAAATGCAAGTCAACCAATGTTAGGAGAAGATCAAAATGTTCTAACCTTCAATGGTGAAATCTACAACTACAAAGAAATTAAAAATAAATTAAAAAGGACTTGGACATTTAAAAGCGACTCAGATTCCGAAACAATTTTGGCATCCTATAACAAGTATAAATATGAATGCTTAGACCATTTGAGGGGAATGTTTTCATTTTCTTTATGGGACGATAAAAACAATAGCTTATTTTGTGCAAGGGATAGATTTGGAATCAAGCCATTCTATTATTGTATCTTAGGGGATAATTTTTATTTTGCTTCAGAAGCAAAAACTTTAGTACCCTTTCTTGATGAAATTAGGACAAACAAAGAAGCTCTGGCTGAATATTTAACTTTTCAATACACCATTGGAGAAAAAACTTTATTCAGCGGGATTAAACAACTTCTTCCTGGACATGCGCTTAGTATTGAAAAAGGCAAAATTAGAACATGGAGATATTGGGATGTTCACTACGATATAGACCATTCTCAAGATGAGAATTTTTATGAAAATCAATTAGAGGAATTAATAAATGACTCTGTCTCGTTACACCTGCGAAGTGATGTAGAAGTTGGAAGTTATGTTTCAGGAGGAGTCGATTCAAGTCTCTTGCTCAATCTAGCTTCTAAAACAAATGAAAATATCAAAGGATTTCATGGAAGATTTACTGATTATTCAGGATATGATGAAAGCAATTATGCAGCTTATGCCACTGATTTAGCTGGGGGAGATCTTAAAATTGCAGATATTACTTCTAAGGATTTTTCTAACAATATTGCAAATGTGATTTATCATCTAGATTTCCCTGTAGCGGGTCCTGGATCCTTCCCGCAGTATATGGTCTCAAAATTAGCATCTAAGTATTTGAAAGTAGTTTTTGGAGGTCAAGGAGGAGATGAAATATTTGGGGGTTATGCTCGTTATGTAATTGCATACCTTGAACAATGTCTTAACGCAGCTATGGATGGTACATATAAAAATGGTAATTATGTTGTAACTATTGAATCTATTATTCCTAATTTAGGACTACTGAGAGAATATAAACCTTTAATAAAAGAGTTTTGGAAAGAGGGTCTATTTGAAAATATGGATAAAAGATATTTTAGACTAGTAGATAGATCGAATGATATGAAAGATGAGATAAATTGGGATCTAATAAACCTTGAAAATGTATTCCATGATTTTTCATCCATATTTAACAATAAAAGCAACGTAGGACATGAAGCTTATTTCGATAAAATGACACATTTCGATTTTAAATGTCTACTGCCAGCACTTCTTCATGTTGAAGATAGAATGAGCATGGCTCATGGTATTGAGAGCAGAGTTCCTCTTTTAGATCATGAAGTTATAGAATTTGCTGCAAAGATTCCGGCTAATATTAAATTCAAAGATGGCAATATGAAATACATGTTAAAAAAAGTTTTTGAAAAGAATCTACCTGACGAAATCTTAAATAGAAGGGATAAAATGGGTTTTCCTGTCCCATTAAAAGAGTGGTTTGCCAGCGATTTAAATGAATTTGTTTTAGATACTTTTTCATCAAAATCAGCCAAAGAAAGATTCTTTATGAATTCTGATGCAGTTTTAAACAATTTTGATAAAGGTTCTAAATTTTCAAGAAAAGTTTGGGGTTTACTATCTCTTGAACTTTGGCAGCAATCATTTCACGATAAGAATCTGAAATGGAATAAGAAAAAATAAAAAGTTGTCTAAAAAAAAGAATCTTAATATTTTGTCCCTTCATAGGATGGGAGATCCGAAAAAAAGAAGAAGAGCAGTTATAGATCTTGAGCACTTTTTCTTAGATTGCTTTCCTGAATACAATCACATTATTCATGATGGAAGTCTTTCTCCGCCCAGCTATTTATCAGAAATTAAATGGGATGCAATCTTGATTGGGTCGACTTTTCTTTGCAAAGTCGTCCATCCAGAAGAATTTGCAAAAGCAAAAAAAGATTTTTCGTGGATAAAAGATTCTGAATCAATTAAATTTGCTTTTCCTCAAGATGATTATTATTGCTCAAATATTCTTGATCAATGGATGGTAGATTGGAATATAGACTTCGTTTATTCTGTTTTATTTGAACATAGGGAAACTTTATATCCTAAGTACATGAGACATGGGGAGATTAGAAAAGGTTTTACAGCTTACATCAAAAATTCTTGGGTTGAGAAATGGAAAAATCCAAAAAAGATAGGTGACAGATCAATAGATATTTCTTATAGATCATCAAACTTAGGAGCTTACTGCGGAACAGTAGGTTTTATTAAAGGAAATATTGGTAATATTTTCAAAAATAAAACAAAAGATTTAAATCTTAATATTGATATTTCATCGGATGAAAAAGATGCAATACCCGGAGATCAATGGCACGAATTTATGGAAAACTCAAAGTTTTGTCTTGCTACTCCATCAGGGAGCAGCCTATTAGATCCAAATGGCGATTTAAGAAAAAAAATTACAGACTACGTAAAAGAAAATCCCAAAAAAAATTTTTTTGAAATTTCACAATATTGTTTTCCCGGTCAGGATAAGAAATATAACTTTACAGCTCTCTCTCCAAGGAATCTGGAAGCAGCGCTTTGTGAGACTGTTCAGATTGCAACTATAGGCAATTATTCAGATTTAATGCAACCATATGAAGATTATATCCCTTTGGATGAAGACTGTTCTAATATTGAGGAAGTATTGAAGTTAATAAATGATAAAGAAATATGTAGAAAAATAGCCAAAAACTTTAAAGCAAAAATTTTAAATACACCAGAACTTTATCTGAATAATCATGCAAATGAAGTCAATCAGACTATTATCAAATATAAGCAAAAGCATTTAATTGTAAGTGACGACTTAATAAGATTAAGAAACTACAAAAAATTTGAAAGAACTAATTTAAAGGTTTTTTGGTTAATTTATTCATTCAAACAATATATAAAATTAATAATAAAATATTTATTTTATAAAAAAATTTAAAATGAGTTTCATTAAAGAGATTACAAATAAGGAAATCCATTCAGGTTCCCCAGGATATAAAGAATGTAATAAATGCCTGATGGACACATCTGATGGCTCCATTTCTTTCAAAGACAAAGTTTGTAATTATTGTAGAGATTATGAATTAATGAAAAGCTCTTCTTGGGATCCTTCAGAGAGGGGATACGAAATTCTTGAAAAGAAAATTAAACAAATAAAAGAAAAAAATAAATCTAATAAATACGATTGCATATTAGGGTTAAGTGGAGGTTTAGATAGTAGTTATCTTGCTTTAATTTTAAAAGAATTTGATCTAAGAGTTTTAGCCATTCACGTTGATGGAGGCTGGAATTCAGAGTTAGCTGTTAATAATATTCAAACAATTATTGAGCATTGTGAATTTGATTTACACACTCACGTTGTAGATTGGGAAGCTATGAAAAACCTTCAGTTAGCTTTTTTTAGGTCTGGGATTTCCAATCTAGATATTCCTCAAGACCATGTTTTTTTTGCTGTGCTCTATTCAATTGCTCAAAAATTTAATATTAAAACATTTATGAGTGGTGGAAATTTTGCGACAGAATCAATATTACCCTCTTATTGGCAATGTGACGCTATGGATAGTATTTTTATAAAAGATATATTTAATAATTTTGGAGAGGGATCAATTTCTGGGTATAAAACTATCTCATTTTTTAATTTAAAAATTCTTTTCAGATTAAAAGGCTTTCAACAGTTAAGACCACTAAATTATTTGCCTTATGGGGATGAAATTGCATTAGAAAAGTTAGAAAAAATAGGCTGGAGAAATTACTCAACAAAACATGGAGAGTCGATTTTTACTAAGTTTTTTCAAAATTATTTTCTAATCAAAAGATATGGATATGATAAGAGAAGAGCCCATTATTCATCCAGAATTCTCTCCAATGACATGACAAGGGAGCAAGCTAAAGAACTGATATCAAAAGAACTTTACAGCCCATTAGATCTTAATCAGGATAAAGATTATGTTTCAAAAAAACTCGATATCAGTCAATCTGAGCTAGATAGTTTTTTGTTCTTACCCAAAAGAAATTATGATCAGTTTAAGAATTGGTCAAAATATATGACTATTGGCAGCAAAATAAATAAGTTTCTTTCTAGATGACTGTTAAGTTTCTTCTTCAGAAATCAAATAAATGTATCTTCGAACTAGAAAATAAAATATTGAACTAAATAAACCAACTAAAAGAGCTCCATAGAAATAAATTCTTCTATCTGGAGATGATGGAGATAAAGGAATAAATGCCTTATCTATGTATTGAAGAGCATAATCTTCTCTGATGTTTGCAAGAACTAGCGTTTGTATTTCAGCGGCCATCAGATTATTTAGCTGATTCTGTAAATTAATCAAATTTGTTCTATTCAGCTCATTAGAAATGTATTCAATTGCTTTGTTTGCTTCCTTATCATCTTTTGTTTTGAAAAATAAATTAAGATTTTCAATCACGATATCTAGCAAAACTTTTGATACTATAGGGTTAGGCGTTGTAGCTGTGAATTGTAGATAGCCCTTATCAGATTTGATATCTATCAAAGAGTTGAACGCTCCATGAATAGATAGAAAAGGTATGTCTGACAATAAAGATTCAAACTCCTCTCTAGCACTTGGATTAAATATTAAATTGAGTATCTCTTCTTCTGACTTGTCTTCAGTATCTAAAAGTCCCAACACCAAAAGGTCGATATTGTTTTCCTTTGAAAATTGTCTAAAAAAATCTCTAGACTTTAGGTATTCATTTATAAATGATTGACTGCTAGCACCAGGGGCTGCAAAGGGATTAAAAATTCCTAATGAAGAAGCCTCTAATTGCTTACCAATAGAGTCAGTAACAACAATTACTTTGGCTTCAGAAGCATATTCATTAGGTATAGTTAGAGAATAAAAGTAGGATACAACAGCAAAAGAAAGAGATATTCCTAAGATTTTGATTTTTTGACTCCATATAGAGTCTAGTAATTCAAGGAACTCTATTTCGCTTTTCTTACTCATAATAACTTATAGAAAAAGAGTATATTACTACATCAATACCATCAAATGATAATGCAACAATCAAAAATACTCTCTATGTGCATCGGAGACTATTCGAAAGATCCTAGACCTAGAAGGATGATTAATTTTTTTTTAGAAAATAAATTTGATTTATACATTTGCTCTGATGTCAAAAAGGATTCTAGAAAAAATTTCAAACTTGATAATCTGGAATTGAGAAATAATTATGATCTTTCAAGCAGGGTTAAGAAACTTTTTCTTTTAATAGTACGAAAATTTTTCCCATTAAACTCTTTAAAAAACAAAATAAATGAATATATATACGGCTATCATGTTCTGAAACATCATATTGATAAGCAAAACTACGATTTTATAATCTGTCATGATATCTATCTTTTACCTTTGGCAGTTTTTTTAAAGAATAATAATAAAAAAAGTAAAATTCTATTTGATGCCAGGGAGTTCTATCCAGGACAATTTGAGGATAGTTTCTTATTCAATTTATTTGAAAAAAAAGAAAGAGAGAGAATTTGCAAAACTTTTTTTCATAACTGCGATGAGATTATTACTGTCTCAGATAGCATTTCAAGAAAATATCATGAGTTATTCGATAAAAAGCCAAAAGTCTTCATGAGTGTGCCTGTTTACCAAGACCTAAAAGTAAGAAGTACGAACGATAAGCAAATTAAAATTGTTCATCATGGAGTAGCAAATAAAAATAGAAAAATAGAAAATATGATAAAAATTGTAAGCCAATCAGATGATAGGTTTTCTCTAGATCTTTACTTAACGGGTAGTAAAAAATATATAGGAAAATTAAGATCTATGACTGATGATCAAAGAATTAAAATAAAAGAACCTGTCGAATTTGATGAATTAGTAAATAATCTCAACTTGTATGATATTGGTCTGTTTTATGTTGAGCCATCAACTGATAACTTAAAATATTGTCTACCAAACAAACTTTTTGAATTCATACAAGCTAGATTAGCAGTAATGATTGGACCCTCAGAAGAGATGAAAAAAATAATAGAAAATTATGATTGTGGTTTTGTTTGCAATGAATTTACATTAGATTCTTGCATTAAATTACTAAATTCCCTATCCGCAGAATCAATAGATATTAAAAAAGCAAATTCCAATAAGGCTTCAAAAGATTTAAATTTTTATGAACAAGTTAAGGATCTAAATTTTTTCAATGATTAGCATACAAATTATAGACTCAGGAATAGGAAACATTGGAAGTGTTGCAAATATGCTCAAAAAATTAGGCTATTCAAATGAAATAAAGAAAACTCCCGATAAATCTGATGATTTCGATTTCACTTTGCTTCCTGGTGTGGGTTCTTTTGATAACGGTATGAAAAGGTTAAATGAATCTGGCTGGACGAATTATCTTAAAGAATTAAGCACTCATCAAAATAAAAAGATACTAGGAATTTGTTTAGGGATGCAATTGCTCACAGAGGGCAGTGAGGAAGGTAATCTTGAGGGACTATCACTAATACCTGGGGAGTTTTATAAGTTTAAGAGTCATCAACAAGAAATCAAAGTTCCGCATATGGGTTGGAACTATGTAAATTTCCTGAAAGATTTTAAATCTTTTTCACAATCTTATGAAAATGAAATTCCAAGGTTTTACTTTGTACACTCATATAAATACTTCTATAAAAATAATGACTTTGTTTACGGAATAACAAAATATTCTGATGAATTTGCTAGTGTGATAAAAAAAAATAACGTAACTGGTTTCCAATTTCATCCTGAAAAATCTCACTCATATGGTATGAGGTTATTCAAAAATTATTTAGAAAGTGATTGAAACTCGAAGGATAATACCCGCTCTCTTATTAAGAGGAAATGGTCTTTATAAGACTGTAAAGTTTAAGAATCCTTCCTACGTGGGTGATCCAATAAATGCAATAAGAATCTTTAACGAAAAAGAAGTTGATGAACTCATGGTTCTTGATATAGATGCAACAAAAAAAAAGAATGAGCCGAATTTTGATTTGATTTCTGATTTTGCTAGTGAATGTTTTATGCCTCTGACTTACGGGGGAGGAATTTCATCTTTGAAACAAGCTGAAAAGATATTCAGTCTTGGGGTAGAAAAAATTCTTGTTAAATCAGTATTATTTTCTAATATTAATTTTCTTAGGGAACTTGTTGAGAATTTTGGATCGTCCGCTATCGTGATTTCTCTTGATATAAAAAAGAGCATCTTCAATTCTTATCAACTTTTTGTTCCTAAAGGAGTCGAAAATAAAAATTTCTCTTCCTTACAGAATTTTATCGATGAGGTAAATGACTGCTTGCCGGGAGAAGTTCTTTTGAATAACACTGACAGGGATGGCCTTATGAATGGCCAAGATCTGAAACTTATAAACTTTATCTCTAAAAATTTTGATGTTCCGCTCATTTCGCTGGGAGGAATAGGATCAACCAAAGATATCAGAGATTCCTTTGAAGCTGGGGCAGACGCTGTGGCTGCAGGAGCCTTTTTTGTTTATCATGGTCCGCACAGAGCAGTTTTAATAACTTATCCAAAAAAATCTGAAATAAGGAATCTTATATTATCTAATGAGCCATCATAAAGATCATACTGTTTGTAAAAGATGTGTTTTAGATTCCTCTATTTCAGATATAACTTTTAATTCAGAAGGTTGTTCCTATTGTGAAGAATATCTAACCAGAAAAGAGAATTATGAAATTCAAAATAAATTTTCTGAAAATAATTTAAAAAACCTAATCAGGCGAATCAAAAATTCTGGAAAAGGTAAACAATACGACTGTATTGTGGGAGTTTCTGGTGGCGTAGACAGTTCTTGGGTTCTAAAAAAAGTAATAGATTTTGGGTTAAGGCCTTTGGCAGTGCATATGGATAATGGTTGGAATTCAGAATTAGCCCAGAACAATATCTCTAATTTAGTTAAAACACTGAATATTGACTTGTACACTCACGTTATAGATTGGGAAGAATATAGGAACCTAATGCAATCTTTTTTTGATGCAGATGTAATTGATGTAGAACTTTTATATGACAATGCTATGTTAGCTGTAAATTATAATCTGGCATCCAAATTCAAAATTAAATATATTTTAGGAGGGACTAACCAGGCAACAGAAGGCATGAAGATGCCATCAGACTGGAATTGGTTTAAATATGATAAAAAAAATATTATTTCTATATCCAATAAGTTTAGCGGTCAAAAATTAAAAACATTTCCTTCAATTGGAATAACCTCTTTTTTCTTGAAAGAGTTTGTTTTCAAAATTAAATGGATTTCATTTTTGGATTATATTGATTATAGAAAAAATGAGGCTCTTGAAGAATTAACGAATTTTTATTCTTATAAACCCTATCCTTACAAACATTATGAATCTATTTTTACAAGGTTCTATCAAGGACATATTTTGTTAGAAAAATTTAATGTTGATAAAAGAAAACTTCATCTGAGTACTCTTGTTGTCAATGGTTTCATGTCTCGAGAAGATGCTCTGAAGGATTTAGAGAGAATTCCATATCCTTCAGAGATAGAGTTAAATGAAGACAAAGAGTACTTTTTAAAAAAAATGGAATGGAGCTTAGAAGAATTAAATCTGTATCTCAAAAGAAAAAGGAAGGAACATGATTTCTATCCGTCATCTAAATTATATTGGGACAATTTAAAGAAGATAAATAATTTTATGTCAGACCTTCTTGGAAAAAGATTCAAGTTTCAGCCAAATAGATAAGTGAAAAGATTTCTTGCAAATACTTTTTTTTTCTTTTCTTTAATGCCTTTTATTTCTCCTTATCCAATAGGGTCAGATGTACAACCTGTTGCAGTTTTTTTTGCAAGCTTATTAATCTTTTGGACTTTTCTTGAAAGAAATTTTTACTTATCTTTCTTAGGATCATTTTTCCTGTTATTGGGGTTTTTTTCTCTAATTTATCAAGGATTTGATGTTTCAAATATTTATGAAATTAGGACCAGGGTTGGATTGATTTTTGCTGCCATTACTTTTGTAGCAATGATTAACTATTTTGATTACTTTTCTCCTCGAGTCTTAATGCTAGCTATTTTTGTAAATCTTTTTGGAGTTATATGGCATTTTATTCATCCAGACTCATTTTTGGTTTTAGGGGAAATAATAGTTCGTGAAATTAAATCAGCTGGTGGTGGAAGAGGATCTTCAGGCTTTGCAGCCGAGAGTAGTTTTACATCAATAACGGCAATGGTTCAGCTAATCGTTGTTTACTTCTTCTACTTAAGAAATAAAATTGGACTTTCATTATTTAGATGGGCTTTTTTACTCTGTTCAATTGTAATTGTTTTATCAGGCTCTGGAACAGGAATCATTTATGCAGCCTTCTTAATCTCTATCTATCTATTGACAAAGATTTCATTAAGAGCATTTGTCACTTCTCTATTTATTTTACCTATTTTGATTTTTGGTTTTTTGAATTCAAGCATTCCAGAACAGACAAGAGGAGGTTACCTTTTAAAATTGGTATTAACTAATCCTTTGATAATTTTTAGAGATGGTTCCGTTGCAGAAAGGATGTTATCAATTGAAATAGGATTGAGGGGTTTTCAATTACATCCCTTAGGGTCAGGAGGAGGCTCATATTCTAACGTTGCAAAAGAGGTAGATAGTAAATTTAACCTTTTAACGAAGTATGAGAGTTTTGGCGTAATTCCTGTAAGAGGAAATGCTTACTTGAAAGAAACAGTGTCTAGTTTTGCAAAATATTTGATAGAACTAGGAATTATTTTTTTATTTTTTATTTTATTAATTTTATATACCTGTTTTGCTAATAATTCCTTTAATCTCATTTCCTTGTCTTTAGCATTGCTCTTAATGTTAGTAAGTTTTTCTATTCTGTTTCCTCCCACATACCTCTTACTTGCTTGTTGTATTTCTAATAAGAGGTCAGTATAAGTTGAAAGAAAAAAAATCAATTTTATTCATACATCATAATCGTCATTCAGGCGGTGCATCAAAAAGTCTATTTAATTACTTAAACTCACTTCAAGATAAGTTTGATATTCATCTAATTTTTCCTAAGGGTACTGTATCGAAAGATCCTAATATAAAAAATTTTGAATTGATTCCAATTATTGGTGTATCACAATTCGATAATTCTGAAATTGGCTTTTATCAAGGTCGAAGATGGCTAGTTTTAATTAGAGAATTCTTTTTCTTTTTTCCTTCAATATTTTCTATTTTAAAATTAAAAAATAAAAATTTTACAGTAGTCCATCTAAATGAAATTAGTCTTATATTCATAGGAGTTATAGCTCGGCTAGTTTTTTCTTGTCCAATTATTCTTCATGTAAGAACAGTTCAAAATAATAAATGGAATCTAAGATCAAAACTCATCTCAATTCTTCTAAATAAATTTATAGATCAAATAATTTGTATTGATACAACAGTATTAAATAGTCTTAAAGTTTATAAAATAAAAAAACCTATTGAAGTGATTAGGAATAGTTTTGAAAAGAATAAGGAAATAGATAAATCAAAAAAATTTGAAAGAAATAATATTACTAAGGTTGCTATCGTATCCAACTTTCTAATTTATAAAGGAATCTTTGATTTTTATGAAGCTGCTAATATCTTAAAAGAAACAAATAGAATCGAGAATATAGAATTCCATGTTTATGGAGATAACTTTAGGGAAATGAATGATTTGAAAGGGAAAATAATGCAGTTTTTTGGCTTTCAATTTGATATCAGCAAAAAATTGAAAGAGAAAATACAATCTGATTCTCTTGAGCATCATTTTATCCTAAAAGGATTTGCCGATGATTTAGAAAAAGTTTATGAAAATATAGATATTTTATGCTTTCCTTCTCATCTTAATGCAGTTGGAAGGCCGGTAATTGAAGCAGGAATTCATGGTAAGCCAAGCATTGTATCTCTTAGAGATAAAGAAAACTGTGATTATTTGATAAATGACTCGACAGGGATAATCATAGACGAAAAAAATCCAAGTGAGCTTGCAAATTCAATTTATGATCTACATAAGAATATTGATAAAAGATTACTTATGGGCGAAAAAGCATTTGGTCACATCCGAAATTTATTTTCTCATCAGGAAAACTTAGATAAATTTGAAGCTATTTTAGGGAGGGTTACAAATTGAAATCATTTTTCAATTTAAGAAGAAATTTAATATTTGCTAGTATTGAAACAAAAGCAAGAATTTGAAATGAAAAGAATCTGTATTATTGGTTCCGGCTATGTGGGCACTTCAATTGCATGTCTCCTATCTTCAAAAAATATTGTTTCCGTTATTGATAAAAATCCAGAAATTATTGATCAATTATCAAATAAAATTAGTCATTTAGATGATTCTCAAATAGAAAAGTATTTAAAAAAAAATTATAAAAATTTAAATTTTCATACTAATTTGGAATCTGCCATTTCCAATACTGACCTGTATATTTTATGTTTACCCACAAATTTTTTGTCTTCTAAAAATAAATTTGATACACAAATTTTAGAATCAACCATTAAAAAGCTTAATAGATTAAATCCCAAAGTTCCTATTTTGATTAAATCAACAGTGCCAGTTCATTTTACTGATTCTATGAATAAGAAATTTAAAAGAGATAATATAATTTTTTCACCTGAATTTTTAAGAGAGGGTTCTGCTTTATTCGATTGTCTCTATCCAGATCGAATTATTGTTGGCTCATCACATCCTAAATTATCAACGGACATAATTTCATTGTTTCTAGAATCAGCCAAAAATAAACCAGAAGTCTTCTCCATATCTCCAGTTGAAGCTGAGAGCATTAAATTGTTTTCTAATAGTTATCTAGCTATGCGAGTAGCTTTTTTCAACGAATTAGATTCCTTTTGTTTATCAAACTCTATTAATTCAAAAAATATAATAGAAGGTGTCTCATCCGACAAACGTATTGGCAAGAAATATAACAATCCTTCTTTCGGATACGGTGGATACTGCCTACCTAAAGATACAAAACAACTTATATCTCAATTTGACGACACTCCAAGCAGTTTGATTAATTCTCTTGTTATTTCTAACACTAAAAGAAAAAATTTTATTGCATCGTCCGTGATAAAAAAAAATCCTAAGGTTTTAGGAATTTATAGACTTCAAATGAAAGAAGGATCTGACAATATGAAAGAGTCTTCTGTCATAGATATAATTAAGAAAATAAAAAAACAGAATATACCGATAATTATCTATGAACCCCTAATAAATAATAAAAAATTCATGGGTTTAAATGTGATACAGGATTTTGATGAGTTTGTTTCATCTGCGTCATTAATTTTGGCGAATAGATTTAATCATGAATTAGAACCTTTCATGGGAAAAATATTTACAAGAGATATTTTTCAAGAAAATTAAAACTTTCTAAGATGCATAAGAATATTCTAGAAATTGCAGTAGTGCCTGTAGCAGGCTTGGGGACAAGAATGTTGCCAGCCACTAAGTCAATTCCAAAAGAAATGTTACCAATCGTCGATAGGCCTGTTATTCAATATGTAGTTGAAGAAATCTTTCATGCAGGATTTAAAAAAATAATATTTGTAACTCACTCAAGTAAAAAGGCAATCGGAAAGCATTTTGATAAAAGCTCTGAGCTTGAAAAAACTTTATCAAAAAGAATTAAGAAATCTCAACTCAAAGAGATAGAAAATATTTCAAACAAAAAAATGGATTTAATTTATATAAATCAAAATAAACCTCTAGGACTTGGGCATGCAATTAAGTGTGCAAAATCCGAGGTAGGAAAAAAACCTTTTGCTGTAGTTTTGCCAGACAGAGTAGTCGACGGATCTGAATCAACATTAAAAAAATTAAATTTAGCTAAACTTAAAAAATACTTTTTAAAAACAAACTTAAATTGCATGCTTTTGAGTGAAATACCCATCAATGAGGTTAATAAATTTGGAATCATTAAACCTAAAAACAAAAATAAAAAAAATATTATAGATATTGAAGATATTCTAGAAAAACCTAACAAAAATATTGCTCCTTCAAATTTAGCAGCAGTAGGAAGATATATTTTTACTTCGGATATTTTTAAATACATCCCTGACAGCCCAAATAAAAATGCTAAAGAAATTGAACTAACCCATGCTATTCAATCAATGATTTTTGATGGTTTTGATTTAAATGGACTGTTAGCAGATTCCAGATACTTTGATTGTGGAGATAAACTGGGCTATTTTGAGTCTTTTTTATCTTATGCATTAAAAGATAAGAAATTAGGAAAGGATTATAAGAAAATTATGAAAACTTATTTATGAAAATTTTTTTTAGCTTCATATCAGCCTTTTTTGACCAAAAAGAAATAGTTTATATTAATGAGGACAAGCTTATTTCAGGCGCAATAAATGAAATAAAAAAAAGTAACTTGATCGCAGTAGATACTGAGTTTATTTGGAGAAATACTTACTTTCCTTCTTTAAGTTTAATTCAAATTTCCACTCATAATAAGATTTTTATCTTTGATATGTATCAAAATAATAATTTGATAGAGTTGAAAAAAATTTTTGAATCAAATGAGATCAAAAAAATCTTTCACTCATTGAGAAGTGATATATCCGTTTTAAAATCCGCTCTCAACGTGAAAGTTCAAAATGTGTTTGATACTCAGATTGCTGAAAGTATTTTGGTAAATAACTCCTCTATACAAATTGGTTACAAAGATTTAGTAAAAAAATATCTTCTAATATCCATCTCAAAAAACGAAACAAATTCAGATTGGAGTAAAAGACCTTTGAAACTAAATCAAATGGAATATGCTGCAAATGATGTGAGATATTTAATTAGAATAATGCAGACTCAGATCATAAAACTAAAAAAAATGAAACTTTTAGAAGTTTTTAATAATTTGTGTCTAAAAGAGAGACAATTTGGGGAAGAGGATTTTTCAATTTCAAGACTAAGAAGACTGAAAAAGAAAAATAAAAAATTAACCCCCCTAGATGAAAAAATTTTTTTGTGGAGAGAGGATGAAGCAAAAAATAAGAATCTTCCTCCAAATAATATTTTTAAAGTCAATCATATAAGCAGGCTAAATGATTTAATTCAAAGGAAAGATTTCAAAGAATGTACTTGGATTATAAGAAACGAAGATTCAAGAGAAAGGTTTATTTCAAACTTCAAATGATAATTTTAGCTTGGGTGACATATTTCTTTTTTTCTATACTTTTAGCCTACATTTGTAGAAAGATAATTAAAAATTTTTATTTTAAAAAATTTATTTTCTCATTTGTTTTAAGTTTTTTTACTACGATTTGGTTTGTAACTCCAGGCTCAGAGAATATGGCCCCTATTTTTTCAATATTTCTTATGGATATATTTGAGAGTAATCAATTGAGCTTTCAAAGACTAATTAGACCTTTCTTTTCTTTAATGTTTTTATTTATTTTAGCTGACTTATTATTAAGAAAAAAAAGGATTAAAAGTTAATAACCTCCATTCGAATATCCCTCAAATCTATAACTCCAATATTGTTTTTACCTTTTAATATCCCTGCACATTCTCCTGGATTAAAAATATGAGTTTTTCTTATAACTTCATCTCTATATCTATGGGTATGACCATGAAGAATTATGTCGGCCTCATTAAAAAAATTATCTTCGATTTCTAAAGGATCATGAACTATGAAAATTCTTTTATCTGCTAATTCTAAAATTTTAGGGCCATCTTCTATATCAAATCCATATCTGTTACTAATTTCGGTCAATGATTCTTTATCTCCTTCATCATTATTGCCAAAAACCCCTACTAAAGGGCAGTTCAAATTGCGGAAAATTTCTAATGACTTTGGCAAGGTGATATCACCAGTATGCACAACAAGATGAACATCTAAAGAATTAAAAATATTACAAATATTCTCAATGTTTTTGAGATTATTGTGCGTATCTCCTGTTACGCCAATTTTCAAGTTTTAACTAA
>MDTG01340613.1_pt1 | contig 26737 bp, 31 predicted proteins | sample 811421 | NCBI WGS metagenome assembly MDTG01 (sample SAMN05326645, study PRJNA326480) | marine metagenome | isolation source: seawater | place: Pacific Ocean: South East | collected 2011
AGCCGGTGATAAGGGCTGTTTTACCTTTCAGCATGATGGTCTCCTTGAGCGGCGGTTGCGCCATGCTAGGAATAGGGCCGGGTTCCCGCCGGGTCACCACTTTAATCACACAGGATTATCAGGAATCATGGGCGGAGAAATCGGTGCTTTTGTCGAGGCGTTTCCTCGTTTCCTGATCTGGACGGCCAGTGCTGGTGTCATGCTGGTCATTGCGAGCACGATTTATGTCCTGCTGACGCCCTGGAAGGAGTTTGCTGAGGTCAGGCGCGGGAACACCGCTGCAGGCTTGGCGCTGGGGGGCGCGATCACAGGTCTGGCCCTCCCGATGTCTTCGGCGCTCGCCTCCAGTATCACCCTGATCGATTTTGCCATCTGGGGCGTGGTTGCGCTGTTGTTACAGCTGATCGTCTACCGGCTGGTTGATCTATTGCTGGGCGGTCTGCCGAGGCGGATCGAGCAGGATGAAATGGGCGCGGCGGCCGTTCTTGTTGCGGCAAAACTGGCATCGGCCCTCATTCTTGCCGCAGGTTTGTGGGACCCTGCGCTTCAACGATTCTGATTTAGGAGCGCGAAAGCCCCGTGCGGAAGTTCGACTGGCTGCTTTATGTCTCTGTGCTCGGGCTGATCGTCTTCGTCCTGTTTGCGCAGGGCGATCATGCGGACGCGCCCGAAGCGCCGCCGACCGTGCTGGAAGCGGACGGGCCGACCTTGCCGCCGCCGTCACCGCTGGACGAACAGATCCTGATCCAGGTGGATGCCCCCAAGGACGGTATCGGCACGGCCTTTGCCGTGAACCGCAAGGGGCAATGGATCACTGCCCGGCATGTGGTGGATGGGTGCGATTCCGTCGGCCTGCTCGTGGCGCCCGGTCAGTATGTGCCGGTGGAGTCCGTTACACTTGACCCGGATTTTGATCTTGCCCTGATTTCGACGGGCCGCAGCCCGAACCCGGTTCAGCTGGACCTCGCCTCACCCCTCCGTATTGGCAGCGAAGGCTATCATGTCGGCTATCCGCAGGGCCGGCCTGGGGAAGTGGCGACCCGGCTTATGTCCCGGTCTAAGCTCATAACGCGCGGGCGGCGCGAGAATTCCGAACCCATCCTCGCCTGGGCCGAATTCGGCCGGACGCGCGGTCTCGACGGCACGCTGGGCGGCATTTCGGGTGGGCCGGTGTTCGATGCGGGCGGGCGCGTGCGCGGCGTGATCGTTGCCGAAAGCCCGCGGCGTGGACGGATCTACACGACCGCACCTTCCTCGGTCGAAGCCTTTCTCACGCGCCTGAATGTCGACCCGGAAGACGGGCCTGCAGAGGCCTTCGACGAGGAGAGCTATGGGCCACGTTCCGACAATGCCCGGCGTCTGTTGCAAGTGGTAAAGGTTGCCTGCAAGGTAACGCCATGAGCGATTTTGCAACCCGTCTGATCGCCGGTGCCCGCCGGCTTGGCCCCTTGTGTGTCGGGATCGATCCGCATCCGGGCAAGATCCCTGACCTGTTCGGCGGCGACACGCCGGACGGGCTGGCAGCCTGGGGTGAAGCCGTCGTTGCAGCCGCGGCGGGCCGCGTTGCTGTCGTGAAGCCGCAGGTCGGCCTGTTTGAGCGCCATGGGCCGGACGGCATGCGGGCGCTGCAGCGTGTCTGCCAGGCGTCGAAAGAGGCCGGTCTTCTGGTGATAACCGATGCGAAGCGTGGCGATATCGGTTCCACGGCCAGCGGATATGCACTCGCTTATCTTTCCCCAACTGCGCCGTTCCCGTCAGATGCGGTGACCGTGAACCCCTATATGGGCCTCGATACGCTGGAACCGTTTCTCGAACAGGCCGAGGCGCACGGGAAGGGCGTTGTCGTCCTGGCCCGAACGTCCAATCCCGGCTCGTCAGACTTCCAGGCACGCGACCTCGAAGGCGCCCCGCTTTATGCCCGTGTGGTGGAGGCACTCGCACCGGCAATCGAGCGGCTGAAAGGAGCAGATGGCTGGTCCAGTTTGATGCTTGTCGCCGGGGCGACGGGGCCGGATGAAGCGCGCCACCTGCGCCAGCTCGCCCCGGATGCGTTGTTCCTCGTGCCCGGCTATGGCGCGCAAGGCGGCGGTGCGGCCGACGCGCTGGCCGGTTTCAGGCGCACGGGCAACCGGCTTGAAGGCGGTGTGGTGAACGCCTCGCGCTCGGTGACCTTCCCGGAGGGGGCCGATTCCGCGGCAAGCCGGACGGAATGGATTACAATCATTGAAGCAGCCATCGACGAAGCCCAAGCGGACCTGTCGAAGCATGCTGGCAGGACTTCCGCGATTCCAGCCTGATACCCGGCTGGCCTCTATCCTTGGGTCACGCCTCGACAAACCCTCATGAAAGACTAGCATTGCGCTCACGAAAGCGGCGCCAAGACCGCTTGTGCATAATGTCGACGGGAGGAACACCGACATGGCCGCTTTGAGCCGAATTTTTCTGGCAGGATCTGCGCTGGCATTGCTGGCTGCATGTGGTCCGAAGGAAACCGCATCTGCACCCGCACCGGAAGAAAAAGCCTTTGCCGCTGTCGACACCGCAAGGATCGAAACGGCCTCGGCAGGCGCCGAATGGCTGACTTACGGCGGTACATATGATGAGCAGCGCCACTCGTCTCTGGACGCGGTGAACAAGGACAATGTCGATCAGCTGGGTGTCGCCTGGACGTTTGACCTTGCCACCAATCGCGGTGTGGAGGTCACGCCCATCGTCGTCGATGGCGTGATGTTCGTGACGTCCGCCTGGTCGGTCGTCTATGCGCTGGATGCCAAGACGGGCGAAATGCTCTGGGAGCACGATCCGGACGTCGACCGCGCCGTAGGTGTGAATGCCTGCTGCGATGTCGTGAACCGCGGTGTCGCCGTCTATGATGGCAAGGTCTATGTCGGCGTCATTGATGGCCGCCTTCAGGCGCTGGACGCCAAGACCGGCGACCTCGTCTGGGAGACGGTGACGGTCGACCAGTCCAAGCCCTACACGATCACCGGCGCGCCGCGCGTCGTGAACGGAAAGGTGCTGATCGGCAATGGCGGCGCCGAGCTTGGTGTGCGCGGTTACCTTTCGGCCTATGACGCGGACACCGGGGACAAGATCTGGCGCTTCTACACGGTGCCAAACCCGCAGAAGCAGCCGGATGGCGAAGTCTCTGATGCGGCTTTCGAACAGATCGGCAATGCGACCTGGGGCGACGACGGCGCATGGGTCACCGATGGCGGTGGCGGCACGGTCTGGGATTCCATCGTTTATGACGAAGTGAACGACCAGATCATCTTCGGTGTCGGCAACGGGTCTCCCTGGAACCGGACGTTCCGCGACCCGTCGGGCGGGGACAATCTGTTCCTGTCATCCATTGTGGCCGTCGATGCGGATACTGGTGCGTACAAGTGGCACTTCCAGACGACGCCGGGCGACAATTGGGACTACACGGCGACGCAGACGATCATCCTGGCGGACCTGCCGCTTGGAGAGGGCGGGGCCCCGCGCCGGGTGGCCATGCAGGCGCCAAAGAACGGCTTCTTCTATGTGATCGACGCAGCCACTGGCGAGTTCATTTCAGGTGATGCGTTCGTGCCTCTCAACTGGGCCACTGGTCTCGATGAAAACGGCCGGCCCATCGAAGTGCCCGAAGCGCGCTATGGCAAAGTGCCGTACAACCAGCTTCCCGGCCCGCTCGGGGCGCACAACTGGCATCCGATGGCTTTCGACCCGGATCTGAACCTCGCCTATATCCCGGCGCAGGAGATTCCGCAGGCCTATGCGGAAGACCCGCTCTTCTTCACCAAGGAGACCAAGTGGAATACGGGCGCCGACTTTTCCGCCGGTGTGCCGGCAGTCGCGACGCCCGAGATAGCTAAGTTCCTGCGGTCTACCCTCAAGGGGCGCCTGATCGCCTGGGACCCGGTGGCGCGTGAACCGCGCTGGACGGTGGAGCACGGCAATGCCTGGAATGGCGGTGTGCTGTCCACGGCCGGCGGACTTGTCTTCCAGGGCAAGCTGAACGGTGACTTCGTAGCCTATGATGCAGCCACGGGTGACAAACTCTGGAGCCGGAACGTCAAGTCAGGCGCCGGGGCAGGTCCCGGGACCTACATGATCGATGGCGAACAGCATGTGACCATCGCGACCGGCTGGGGCAGTGCGTTCGCCCTGTCGGCCGGCTTTGCCTATGACGAAAAGGTGCCGTCCACCGTCGGCAAGATCGTGACGTTCAAACTGGGCGGCACCGGCGAAATTCCGGAAGTGGAGCTGCCGCCTATCGACCGCACACCGAAGGCAGAATCGTTCGGCACCGAAGCGCAGCTTGCCGAAGGCGTCGTCGATTATGCCCGCAACTGCGCCGTGTGCCACGGACCGCTCGCGGTCAGCTCGGGCGTGCTGCCAGATCTTCGCTGGTCTGCCATCTCGGCAAATCCGGAAGCCTGGAACGGCGTGGTTCTGGAAGGGCACCGTTCTGCCAATGGCATGGTGTCATTCGCGGAATATCTCAACGAGGACGATGTCGAGGCGATCCGTGCCTACGTGCTGGCACAGGCTCATGCGGCGACGGCAGCGGAAGGAGATGAAACGGAGTAATCCGTTTCCTTCTGCGAGCGAAACCTGTAGCGCGGCCCGCTGGGCCGCGTTACTATTTTCAGATGCACATTCTGCTGTTCATCCTGAGCATCCTGGTCGCGATCGGCGTCTGGTCCTGGCGGATCCGGATGGCACGGGATGGCCTGCACGAAGCCGGGAAGGCGGCCCGGACTGCCATCAACATGCCCCGGAAGCTGGCATTCCAATACAAGGCGGGAAAGGGCGGGCTCAGCCTGATCGAAGACCCGCGTGAAGCGGCTGCCATCATGATGATGGAAGTGGCGCGCGCCAGAGGCGGCCCGCTGACAGACAACCAGACCGCTGTGATGGACCGTGAAATCATGCACCATTTCGAGTTCAGCCGGGAGGATGCCGACGCCCTGACGGCCCATGCGGCCTGGGTGACGAACTCGGCGCCGCCGCCTGCGGAAACCATGCGCAAGCTGAGCCGGCTGATCCTGACATCTTCCGTGCTCGGCCCAAAGGAAATCGTCGACCTGGATGCGATGCTGGTCGCCGTGTCGGAAGCCGAAGGCCTGCCCACGCGCGACCAGCTGGCCTTGTTGCAGGTCTATCGCGACAGGGCCGGCCTGAAGACCTGAGTTGCGCTGCCCGTGTTCTGCGCCTAGGGCAGTTTCATGACTGCGACGTCCCTGCCTTCTGCCTACCGGGCCAAGGTGCTCAACGAGACCTGGACCAATTTCTCCGTCCTGCGCCATGGCGCTTTTGATGGTGTGCTGGTCACTTCCAAGAATTCGGGCACGCATTGGCTGAAATACATGCTGGCGGTCGCTCTGGCGGAAACCTACGGGATCGAGCCGCCGGAATATTTCTCGGAAAATGCGGTCCGGCCGTACATCGGCTGGCCGAAGGATGCGCCAGTCTTCCCGCAGCTGCCGCGTCTCGCTTTCAGCCATACGATTCCGCACCGGCTCGCGGACTGGGGATGGGCGCGCGGTCTTGCCAAGCTACCCCCATATGTTCTGGCGGTCCGGCACCCGATGTCTATCCTCGCCAGCCATCACGCGAAATGGGAATACGATATCAAGGTCGACTGGCTCACCTATCTGGAAGGCGACCCTGCCGGATCGAAATACCGGTGCGACCTCTACTGGCTCGCCCGCTTCTGGAACCGCTGGGGCGAGGTTCTTGCGCGTCACGGCGAGTCCATTCTCGTCGTTCATTATGAGGACACGCTGAAGGATCCGCGCAAAGTGCTGGAAGCGGTCGACCGGCATTGGGGGCTGAAGCTCAGCCCGGCGTCCATCGATGCGGCGCTGAAAGCGGGCACCAAGGACGCCATGGCTGAAAAAGTCGATCCGGATGCAGAGCCCAACGTGCTGCAAAACCGGAAGACGAGCCTGTCTGACCTGTTCTCAGGCGAAGCGCTTGAAGTTTACCAGCGCAAGATCGGTGAATTGTTCCGGCACGATCTCGGCTACGACCTGCTCAGTCTTCCGTCTTGAGATAACCGCTGGACCGTCCGTCCGGCCCGTATCTGATCCACCATGGCTCTGCCTTGGCCTGTTCTTCCAGTTTCAGGAAGTCCGGGTCTGACAGGACGGCTGCGGAATAGTCCGCCGCTGCGCCGCTAAGCGGCAGGCCATAGGTCCGGAAGCGGGTGACGACCGGAAGGTAGAAGGCGTCGGCCGCGGTCCATTTTCCGAACAGGAATGGGCCGTTTCGCCCAAACTCGGCCCGCAGGCCGCTCCACAATTCCTGGATACGATCGACGTCTGCGGCCAGCTTTTCAGTCATTTCCGGCGGTAACGCCCGGCCCCGGATGTCCATGGGGCATTTGCTGCGCAGTTCCGGGAAACCGGCATGCATTTCGCTGGCGGCGGCCCGAGCCACGGCCCGGGCGACAGGGTCTTCCGGCCAGACCTCTCCCGGCGGGGCCCATTCCGCAATCCACTCGGTAATGGCGAGGCTTTCCCAGATGGTCTGGTCATCCCAGATCAGCAGCGGCACTTTTGCGGTCGGGCTGATTTCCTTCAGGCGGGCGGTGGTTTCCGGAAAATCCAGCGGGACGATCACTTCTTCCACCGGCAGGCCCACTTTGCGGGCCGCAATCAGCGGCCGGATCGACCAGCTGGAATAGTTGAGGTTCCCAAGAACGAGACGCCTCATTCGGGTTTGCCCTCGCCGATGGCCCAACGGGTTTCATGGATGTGGACATGTCCGAAGACGCTTTCGGTCACATAAGGATCCTGCGCGTGGATCGCCTTTGCGGCCGCAAGATCGTCGGCTTCAATCAGGAAAACGGAGCCAACCATATTGCCGCTTTCATCGAGAAGCGGGCCTGCCATGCGGACACAAGGACCAAGATTGGCCGCCCAGGCCAGGTGAGCCGGCCGGGCTTTGGCGCGCGCTTCGGCGCCTCCGTCGGTCTTGTCCAGGCAGTGCAGGCAGAACAGGGGCATTTGGCATCTCCATCTGATTTGCCCGGCAGGCTATCGCACAGTCCGCCTCACCTGCCTATGGGTCCCGCGACAGATTCCCTGCTGCCTGAATGAATCATTGATCCTTCAGCATTTCCCGGTATGGTCCGGCTCCATGAACGACACCACAGATACCCGCCAGCAAATCCTGGATGCTGCCATGGAGCGCATCCTGCACTATGGTTATGCCAAGACGACGATGTCGGAGATTGCCAAGGATTGTGGCATGTCTGCAGGCAACATCTATCGCTTCTTCGCGTCCAAGCTGGATATCGCCGAGGCCATGGCCCGCAAATTCAGTGCGGAGATGTACCAGGCTTATGCCTCCATCGCACGTGAGAAGCGGCCTGCGCCGGAGCGGCTGCGTGAGTTCTTCGACTACGGTATGGTCAGCACCTATCAGGCCATCGAGGCCAAGGCCAAGATTCTTGAAGTGGCAGAAGTCCTGGGAGATGAGCGGCCGCTCTACATGAATGAGCAGATGGCGCAGGAACGCGTCTATCTGGTGCAGATCCTTGAAGATGGCATCCGTGACGGCGTGTTCCGCCCGCTGGAACGCCTCGATGAAACCGCGGAGTTCATGCAGGCAGCGCTGATGAAGTTCCGGTTTCCGCAGCTGTTCTCCCACCTCACCCTGCCAAAACTCAAGCGCGAGCTGACAGGGGTAATGGACCTGATTCTGGCCGGCCTTTCGACGGACGCGAAGGTCCCGTGACGGCAGCAAAGACTGAATTCTGAATAATTTTAAAATCGTTCATTGATTTTTGTTCACAGCTTCTCTATATGAAGCTCGTGGACGGCACTGATGGCCGTTCCCGCATAAGGAACAGAGACAATGACCCTTTCAAAAACGGAATCCCGCCAGTCGTTTGTTGCCCTGATGGCGGCCCTGCCATTCACGATCGGTCTGCTCGCCACCATGGTGACATTCGCTGAATTCGTGGTCTGAGGCCTTGCGTCCCGACAGACAGACCAATCAGGCCTTGGCGCCCCGGCGCCCCGTCGTATAGGCCGGATCGGACTTCGCCGCCGCTTCATCCAGCGGCCAGCGCGGTCTCGCCCCGGCGCCAAGGTCACCTTCCGGATGCTCGAGGCCACCGGCCAGCCGCTCGGCCCCGGCCAGCGCAATCATCGCAGCATTGTCCGTACAGTGGCGCATCGGCGGCGCAATCAGGACCGCGCCGCTCTCTTTCGCCGCTGTCTCCAGGCCCGCCCGGATCGCCTGATTTGAGGCAACGCCGCCGGCAACGACAAAGCGCTTCCCCGTGCCGTTTGCCGGATTGAACGCTTCCAGCGCCCGCCGCGCTTTTTCCGACAACACATCGACAATGGCCGCCTGGAAGCTGGCGCAGATGTCGGCGATGCGGGATTCAGTAAGGTCCTCAGCCTCAGCAGCGCGGGCGACGGCTGTTTTCAGGCCAGCAAAGCTCATGTCGAGCCCGGGCCTGTTCAGAAGCGGCCGGGGGAAATCGATTGCGGTCGGATTGCCATTGGCACCGATACGTTCCACGGCTGGGCCGCCCGGAAACCCCAGTCCCAGCAATTTGGCCGTCTTGTCGAAGGCTTCGCCGGCGGCGTCATCAATGGTCGATCCGAGCCGGCGATAATCTCCCAGACCCCGTACTTCCAGAAACTGGCAGTGGCCGCCGGACACCAGCAGCAAAAGGTAGGGGAAGGGGCAATCATGGGTGAGTCTCGGGCTGAGCGCATGACCCTCCAGATGATTAACGGCCAGGAACGGCTTGCCTGCTGCCTGTGCGATGGCCTTGCCCGTCATCATGCCGACAAGGACGCCGCCGATCAGGCCCGGCCCGGACGTAGCGGCGATGGCATCAAGGTCCGCATAGGAAATGCCGGTCTCTTGAATCGCAGCAGCAATGGTCTGGTCGGCCAGTTCCGCGTGCGCGCGGGCAGCAATCTCCGGTACGACGCCCAGATAGGGGGCGTGTTCTTCCAGCTGAGTATGGACCTTTTCCGACAGGATCTCGACCGTGCCTTCGGGCACAAGGCGGATCACTGCGGCAGCGGTCTCGTCGCAGCTGGTTTCGATGCCGAGCAGGGTAAGGGGGCGTGTCATGCCGGGCATATAGCGCCGGAATCCGGACGGCCCAAGCCGCGATAGCGGCAGGGAAGGGCGCTTTTCTGTACAGGGTCTGTAAGAAACCGGTCCGGGCTGGCACTAAACAGGTATGACACAACACGCAGATCAGGATGCGCTTTACCAGCAGGCGGCCAGTCAATTCGGTCCGGCCCTGCAGCGTCTCGCCCGTGCCAGCGAGGCCAATCCCGAGAGGCGCCGCGACCTTCTGCAGGACATGCATGTCGCGCTTTGGAAAAGTTTCGGCCTGTTCGACGGGCGCTGCCAGTTGAGCACCTGGGTTTACCGGATCGCGCACAATACCGCCGCTCGCCATGTCGACCGGGAGCGCCGTCAAAACACCGGGCGGATCGCGCTCGACGAGATTTCCGACGTGCCGGACGGCCGGAATATCGCGGCGGCGTTTGAAAAGGGCGATGCGATAGAGCGGCTGAACGTCTGGATCCGCCGCCTGAAGATACCGGACCGCCAGATCCTGACGCTCTATCTGGAAGACCTGCCCGCCTCCGAGATCGCCGAGATTACCGGCCTGTCAGCCGGGGCCGTTGCGACACGTATTTCCCGCCTCAAGGCACAGCTCACCAAAGATTTCGAGGAGCCGAAACATGCCTGATCGTGATCCCCTTCAGACCCTTTGGACCCAACAGACACAGGAGACTTTTTCGATGTCACTCGCGGATATTCATGCCCATTCCCGCCGCTTCCAGTCACGTATCCGTGTGCGGAACCTGACAGAATATGCCGCCGCGGCGCTGGTTATCGCTGTGTTTGGCTGGATGGCGTTTCTGATCCCTGATCTCGTCGTGAAAGCCGGGTGCATCCTGACAGCTCTTGGTGCCGCCTATGTCGCCTATGCCCTTCATGCGAAGGCCGGTACGGCTGGCGGTCAGCCGGAGAGTGCTGAACCGCTCCTGGATTTTCACCGCGCTGAGTTGCTGCGCCAGAGGCAGGCGCTGGCAACCGTGCCGCGTTGGTATCTTGCGCCGTTCGTGCCAGGGATGCTGCTCTTTGTCGGTGGCGTGTCCTTCGCCTCTGATAGCGGCTTGCCCCTGCTGGCGCGCTTCATTCAGTTCGGAACATCGCTCGCGATCATCGGTGCAGTGTTTGCCGGTGTCGCCTGGCTCAATGCGCGCGCCGTCAAACAGCTGGATGCCCGGATCGCAGCGCTGGATGAGGCCCGCGAACTCAACTGACCGTTTATCGGGCATTTCCCCGGCCCGGCGCAGGCGCCCCCTTTTACCTGGCCGGGAACCCGATAAAACTGCCCAGCGGAATACCCGGCGGGCAGAGACTTGGAAGAGGGCGCAGATGGACATTGATCGCAGAGCATTCCTCGGCAGTGCCGCGCTGGCGACCAGCTTCCTGGCGGCCTGCCAGAAGCAGACCGAGTCTGTGCCCCGGGATGCCAAAGGCACCGCCGCAACGGTGTCTGACGATCAGGTCACCGGTCCGCTGCGCGACTATATCGAGCAGCACCTCGCTACATGGGGCCTGCCGGGAATGAGCGTCGCCCTCGTCACGCGCGACGGATATGAAGCGGTGGTGACAGCCGGCTTTGCGGATCTGGAAAAGACGATCCCTGTCCGTCCCGATCATCTCTTCCAGATCGGATCGATCTCCAAAATGTTCACGGCGCTCGCGGCCTGGTCGCTGATCGACGAGGGCCGCCTGTCTCCGGATGTGAAACTTCTGGGCGCCCTGAAAGGGCTGAAGGTGCGAGGCGGGGAACAGATCCGTCTGCAGCACCTGCTGAACCATACATCAGGTCTGCCGGGCGACTCGGCCCTCTTTCCCGAAGGTGGCCTCTGGTGCGGCTTTGAGCCGGGGGCGGACTGGTCCTATTCAAATTGCGGCTACCAGCTCGCGGGGAATATGATTGCAGCTGCCGATGGCCGCCTGCTGCCTGAGGTCATTCGCGACCGCGTTCTAAGCCGGATCGGCATGGATCAGAGCGTGTCAGCCCTGCATGTGGAAGACCGTCCGCGCTACGCTCAGGGTTATGAACCTTCGCTGACCGACCGGCTGAACCCGGTTCCTGCGGAAATGACGCCAACGCCGTGGGTCGACAGCGACAATGCCGCCGGGTGCGTCGCGGCCACGCCCGGTGACATGATCAGGTTCCTCCGCTTCCTGATGAACGTCGCAGGCGGCAAGGGCGCGCCGGTATTCTCAGACGAGGCGGCAAAGCGCTTCCTTGCAGACCCGGTTGATGGCTGGGGAGAGGGGGCAAAATACGGGAACGGTGTCGCCCATGTGGAAATCGACGGACGGCCCTACCTGCACCATACCGGCGGCATGGTCTCTTTCTGCTCGTCTCTTCATGTGGACATTGAAGCGGGTGTGGCGGCATTCGCCTCGTCCAATGTCCATTACGCGCTGAACTACCGTCCCAGCAAAATCACCATTCATGCCTGCGACCTGATGCGGGCCATGAAGGACGGCACGCCCGCTCCAGACCCGGCTGCGCCTCATGAGCCGCTGGCGTCTCCAGAAATGTTCACCGGACAGTTTACTTCCGCAGCGGGTGACCGGTTTGAAGTGGTGGTGTCCGGCGGAAAACTGCGTCTTCGCAAGATCGGCCGGGACAGCGCACTTTACCCCGTCACCAGCGGCTTGTTCGCAACGGATGATCCGGATCATGCGCTGACCGGTGTGGTGATCGAAGCCGAGAACGGCCAGGCACTGAGGGCCTGGTGCGGGGAGGCCGAATACCTGATTGATCCGTCTACAGGATACAAACCGCCACCAGCAGAGCCCCTGCGCGTCCTGGCCGGCCGCTATGACAATGACGACCGCTGGGCCGGGCCGCTCTATGTTTACGTCCGCGACGGCAGGGTGTTTCTCGGCAATATCGTGGAACTCGTCCCCGCAGACGGCGGCGGCTGGCGCACAACAGATTCTTCCTCACCGGAGCGCATTCACTTCGACGGCGTGATCAATGGCGTGCCGCAGAGACTGCTCTTCTCCGGCATCCCCTACACCCGGCGGTTCAGCTAGGCGGTGGCGCGGGTCAGCCAGCAGGCGGAGGTGAACTGAATATCCGGACCGGATTTGTATTCGTTGAAGCCCCCACGGATGGCTGACATGACCCGTTCGCGCAGGGCGTCGTCCGATTGTGCGAGTATGTGACCGACCGGACCCATCAGGCTGAGATAGGTGTCGAGCGCCGAAGCCGGGAATGTGCAAATCATATCGACAGGCTCGCTGGAGACACCGGTCCAGCCCGCGGCGTCGAGAATTCCGTGCACGTGATTCTGGTCGGCGAAAGCAAACTGGCCAGGTCCCCCGCCGCGCTTTGGCAGATCGGGCAGGAGCGGGGCGGCTGCGCGTTCGGCGACGGTCATGAAGGGGTTTTCCGCAATGGACCGCCAGGAAATCATGGCGAGGGTGGCGCCCGGTTTTGCCGCGCGGCGAAGGTTTGCGAAGGCGTCCACAGGATCGGAGAAGAACATCACGCCGAAGCGGGAGACGATGAGGTCGAAGCTCGCGGCGGGAAAATCATGCGTTTGCGCGTCGCCTGCGAGAAAACGGGCTGGGGAGCTTTCCTGCTCCGCGAGCTTTTCCGCGTGTTCAATCATCGGGGCGGACAGGTCGAGACCGAACGCGGAGCCTTCCGGGGCGATGCGTCCGGCAATAGCGCGGGTGGTGGCGCCTGTGCCGCAGCCGACATCCAATACGGAGCGGGCGCCAGCGTCCGCTGCCATATCCGCCAGCAGCGTCTCGAAGCCGCGAAAGGCCTCATCGAGTAATGCTTGCGCGGTGATCCAGGTCCGTGCGCCGGGGCCGTTCCAAAGCTCGGCCATTTCGGGGTTTGCCGTGTTCGAATCGCTCATCTTCGTTCCCTCGTCTTGCTCTATCTATCAGGTTGGCGCAGATTGCCACTTAAAGCCGACTTGAGGTCAAGCATGAAAGATCCGGATATTTCAGAGGTCGCGAAACAGTCCGGCGTGCCGGCTTCGACGCTTCGATATTATGAAGAAAAGGGGTTGATCGCCTCAAACGGGCGGCGCGGCCTGAAGCGTACCTTCGATCCGGACGTGTTCGAGAAGTTGGGCCTCATCGCGCTCGGCCGGGCGTCCGGCTTCACGCTGGATGAAATCGCCGCGATGATGTCACCGGACGGGCCGCGCATCGACCGCATGCGGCTGATCGAGAAGGCCGACGAACTGGATGAGAAGATCCGCCAGCTGACCGTCATGCGTGATGGCCTGAGGCATGCCTCTGCCTGCCGAGCGCCCAGCCATATGGAATGCCCGAGCTTCCGCCGGATCCTTAGGGCAGCCACTACGGGGCGGATTGTCCCTCCGGGGAATGCGATGTTGGCTAAGTAGGGATCAGTCCCCATCCATCCGCAGGGCGGCCACGAAGGCTTCCTGCGGGATTTCCACCTTGCCGAACTGGCGCATGCGTTTCTTGCCCGCTGCCTGCTTGTCGAGCAGCTTACGCTTCCGGCTGGCGTCGCCGCCATAGCATTTTGCCGTCACGTCTTTTCTCAAGGCGCTGAGGGTTTCGCGTGCGATCACCTTGCCGCCGATGGCGGCCTGGATCGGGATCTTGAACATCTGGCGCGGGATCAGGTCTTTCAACCGTTCGCACATCTGGCGGCCGCGGCTCTCGGCGCGGTCACGGTGCACCAGCATGGCGAGGGCATCCACCGGCTCGTCATTGACGAGGATTTGCAGCTTCACGAGGTTCTCGGCGCGGTGGCCGATGATCTCGTAGTCGAAGCTGGCATAGCCGCGGCTGATGGATTTCAGACGGTCGTAAAAATCGAACACGACTTCGTTCAGCGGCAATTCGTATTTCACCAGCGCCCGCCCGCCGACATAGGACAGTTCAGTCTGGATGCCGCGCCGGTCCTGGCAGAGTTTCAGGATGGCGCCCAGATATTCGTCCGGTGTGTAGATCGTCGCATTGATCCAGGGCTCGCGGATTTCCTTGATCTTGGTCACTTCCGGCATGTCTGCCGGGTTGTGCAGCTCAATCTCGGTGCCGTCTGTCATGGTCATTTCATAGACAACGGACGGGGCAGTCGCGATCAGGTCGAGATCGAATTCGCGGCTGAGGCGTTCCTGGATGATTTCGAGGTGCAGGAGACCGAGGAAGCCGCAGCGGAACCCCATGCCGAGGGCGGCGCTGGTTTCCATCTCCCAGGTGAAGCTGGCATCATTCAGGCGCAACTTGCCCATCGCTGCGCGCAAATCGTCGAAATCGCCGGCGTCCATCGGGAACAGGCCGCAGAAGACGACGGGCTGGACATCCTTATAGCCGGGCAGGGCTTTGTCCGCCGGGCGGCGTTCTTCGGTGATCGTGTCACCGACGGCGGTGTCGCCGACTTCCTTGATCGAGGCGACGAAGTAGCCGACCTCGCCTGGGCCGAGGGCCTCGACTTCGGTGAGTTTCGGATTGAACGTGCCGACCTTGTCGATCTCGTAGGTGCCACCGGTCCGCATCATGCGGATACGCTGCTTGGCTTTCAGTACGCCGTCATGGATGCGCACGATCACGACCACGCCGAGATAGGGGTCGTAATAGGCATCGACTAGCGCGGCCTTGAGCGGCGCGTCCGGATCGCCGGACTCCGGCGGCGGCAGGCGGGTGACGATCGCTTCGAGGACATCGGTAATGCCGATACCCGTCTTGGCGGAGGTTTCGATCGCATCAGACGCGTCGAGGCCGATAATGTCTTCGATCTGGTCCTTCACGCGCTCAACGTCGGCGGCCGGCAGGTCCACCTTGTTGAGCACGGGCACGATTTCGAGGTCCTGGTCGATGGCCTGGTAAACGTTCGCAAGCGTCTGCGCTTCCACGCCCTGTGAGGCATCGACCACCAGCAGCGCGCCTTCACAGGCGGCGAGGCAGCGGGAGACCTCGTATGAGAAGTCAACGTGTCCCGGCGTGTCCATCAGGTTCAGAACGTATTCTTCCCCGTCATTCGCCTTGTAGGTCAGGCGCACCGTCTGGGCCTTGATGGTGATGCCGCGCTCTTTTTCGATGTCCATCGAGTCGAGCACCTGCTCCCGCATCTCACGGTCGGTCAGGCCGCCGCAGGTCTGAATCAGGCGGTCCGCCAGCGTCGACTTGCCGTGGTCGATATGGGCGATGATGGAAAAATTCCGGATTTTGTCGCGAGGTGTCATTCGCGCGATATAGCCGTGCCTGTGCGGGGCGGAAAGAGGTCTTTGACTGGGCGCGCGCATGAACACGGCATCCGAGCGGCGCAAGCGTCGCTTGCGGTCCCGAATTTCCGGCCGCCATTTTAGAATCCTGTTTCTACAGACCGACCTGTTGAGTGAGCGTTTGCTTGCATATGCCGCCCACTTATGCAAATAAGCGCTCACTAACAATTCTGAAAACCCAATAGCAAGTCAGGAGACAATCATGGTGGGTTCGACGATTACGGCAGCAGGCGCCTTCCTGCTCAAAGTGCTGGGCGGGCTCTGGTTCGCGGACTTTGTGTCCGGTGTGGTTCACTGGCTGGAGGATCGGTATGGCAATCCGGAATGGCCCATCATCGGCCACACGATCCGGGAGAACCAGCAGCACCACTTCACGCCGCGGAGCTTCCTGAAGGGCACTTTGTGGACGCGGAACCGGGAGGTTCTGGCAATCGGTGCGGCTTTCCTTGGCGCTTTCTGGGCCTTTGACGTGCTGAACGCGTTTACTGTTTCGGCGGTCATCTTCGGCGTCATGTCGAACGAGGTGCATGCCAGTGCCCACCGCAGTCCGCAGGAAAATGGCCGCATTATCACGGCGCTTCAGAAAGCCGGCCTGCTGCAATCCCACCGCCATCACGCGGCGCATCACCGCAAAGGCAAGGACACGCATTTCTGCGTGCTCACCAATCATGTGAACCCGGTTCTGGAACGGATCCGCTTCTTCCAGACGCTGGAGGCCATCGTGACACGCGTCACCGGCGTCCGCCCGCGACCGGACCTGTCCGTCAATCCGCGCTATCGTCCGGCGGCTTAAGTCGGACCAGGCCATGACCATAGCGGACTACCTACGTGCCTCACCGGGTTTCCGCTGACCTGTAGCGGGTGTAAGGGGAACTATGGCCGACACACAGCACCCCGCACCGGCAAAGACCGGCATCACCGAGGAAGGCTATCTGACAGATAGCTGGTATCTCGCCGCGCCCTCGGCCGAGCTGAAGGCAGGCAAGCAGCACCGCATCATGGTCCTCGGCGAGCCGGTCGTGGTGGGCCGCACCCCGGCGGGTGAGCCGTTCGCGCTGCGAGATATCTGCCCGCACCGGCTTGTGCCGCTGTCAGCGGGCCAGCAGCTGGAGACCGATGGCGAATGGGCGCTGCAATGCCCCTATCATGGCTGGCGGTTCGGGGCAGGGGACGGCGTCTGCAAGATGATGCCGAGCCTGACCGAAGACAGCCCCTACGATCCCTCCAAAGTGAAAGTGCGCCGCTATCCGGTGCATGAGGCGAACGGGGCGGTGTATCTCTACGTGTCCCACAATCCGCGGTCCGAGGACGCGCCGGCCGTGCCGCCGCCGGATTTCGGGCCGCTGCCTGCGAAACCGAAATTCATCATCCATGACGTGTTCAATGCGCATATGGATGACGCCGTCGTCGGCCTGATGGACCCGGCCCATGTGCCCTTCGTGCACAATCAGTGGTGGTGGCGTCCGCCGTCTGCCGGCCTGAAGCTGAAAGAGAAGCCCTTCGTGCCGACCGAGCGCGGCTGGGCCATTGACCGGCACGCGCCCTCGTCGAACTCGAAACTCTACCGCTGGATTTTCGGCGGCGATGTGCAGACCGAGATCCGCTTCCAGCTGCCGGGCTATCGCTGGGAGATTGTCTCCAACGATACCGCGCGCCTGCTGACGCTGACCTGCCTGACGCCGGAAGCCCCGAAGAAGACGCGCATCACCCAGTTCACCTGGTGGACCGGCGCGCCGCTCCTGAACCTCGCCATTCCGATTGCGAAACCTGCTGGCCGCAAATTCCTCGATCAGGACGGCACCATGGTGAACCTCCAGAACGAAGGCATGGCGCATCAGAAGGCGATGCTCTGGATCGACGACATCGACGTGCAGGCCAAATGGTACCAGCGCCTGAAGCGCGAATGGACCGAAGCGCGCACCGAAGCGCGCGACTTCAAAAACCCGATCGAACCGCGTACCCTGCGCTGGATGAGCTGAGGCGCCTAAACTGTGTCGAAGCATCACTTCGTTCCGCAGCTGATCTTGAAACGGTTCCGGTCTGAATCTGGTGAGCTATTTTATTTTAATCTGGATCAGCCAGAGAAGCCGATAATTAGCCGTAATCCCGGCACCATCTTCTATTTTCGGAATCTCAACACCCTCGCAGACCGTACTCAAACGAGAGAGCAGCAATTTGGTGAGAAGCTTGATACTCCATTCGATGCGCTTTTAAAACGGATCGAAATGGCGAATGAGCATGCAAGCACCATTTCTCTGACTGAGGGAGAGCGTGCGCTTGCTGCATGTTTTTTGTATTACCAATGGTCACGACGACCTACCATTGTTGAAGACCTTCTTTCGAACGGCAGTATGGAAGCTCTGGATGATGGAGAAAAAGAAGCCATCAGGGTGCTGAGTGAAGGCATGGGCTCATGTGATCCCGAGCTTGCAGAATTTTTGCACAATGTACGAGCGATGTCATTGGTTCACATGAACCCGGACGTGGTCAAAGACATTCAGAATCGGGGTTTGTGCATTGTTCGAAATGAGACGGGGCAGCCCTTCATCATAGGTTCGAAACCGATTTCTCGGCACGTTGGGTTGCTGCACTCGATCACTGGAGAAACAAAATATGAGGTGGACCAAATGTGCTTTGCGGTGTCGTCGAATTTGATGCTCATGATCGGACCGATTGATCTGGATGGGCGCGTGCTGAAAATCGTCAACGCGGCAGCGGTGCGGACTTACAACAAGGGCGTTGCCTTGCAATCCCGAATGATTGCAGGCCCTGATCGGAATGACATTATTGCGTTGTCAAACCTAATGCTCGGCAAATGAAAACCACCACGACCCAAAGTTTGGAAAGAGGGGCTGTGTGAAAATCCTTGTCCTTGGCGGATATGGCCTGATCGGCCTCTCGATCACCAAAGCGCTGATCGCTGCCGGGCATGAGGTGACCGGGCTTGGCCGGTCGGTTCGCAAGGGCGAAGCCGCGGCGCCGGGTGTGACCTGGATCGGGCGGGACCTGTCCCATATGACAGAGGCAGAAGACTGGACCCATGTCCTGACGGGCATCGACGTGGTCGTGAATGCGGCAGGCGTGCTGCAGGACGGGATGAACGACCGGGTCATGGCCGTGCAGCGGGATGCCGTGAGGGCCCTGGCCACCGCCTGCAAACCGGCCGGTGTCCGTCAGATCATCCAGATTTCCGCGCCGGGCGTCTCGGAAAGTTCGGATACTGTGTTTTACCGCTCCAAGGCCGAAGGCGACGCCGCCGTAAAGGCGAGTGGTATCGACTGGGTCATTTTCCGCCCCGGTCTTGTCCTGTCGCCTCAGGCCTATGGCGGCACAAGCCTCCTGCGCCAGCTGGCCGCCGTGCCGCTGGTCCAGCCGGTCATGCTGGCGGGTGCCGACATCCGCACTGTGCATGTGGACGATGTCGCCGGCGCGGTCGTTCGCGCGGTGGAGGAGGGGCTCACCGGAATCGATGCAGATCTCCTGTCATCGGAGCCGACCCGTCTGGAAGACTTGATTCTCGCCATCCGGACCTGGCTTGGCTTCGCGCCACCGAAGGCCGTGATCCGTGCACCGCTGTTTCTTGGGGCGCTCACGGCGCGGCTGGGCGACCTTGTCGGCTGGCTCGGCTGGCGCCCGGCTTTGCGAACAACCTCCCTGAAAGTGCTGGGGAAGGGGGTGACCGGGCATGCGCAGCAATGGCCGGTGCGCAGCCTCGCTGACACGCTGGCGGCATTGCCCTCCACAGTGCAGGAGCGGACCTATGCGCGCACGGCGCTGCTCTATCCGTTCCTTCTGCTCACCTTGTCTGCCTTCTGGATTGTTTCCGGCCTGATCGGCTGGGGACAGCAATCTGCGGCCATGACCGTGTTCGGACCGGAGATGCCCGCCGCTACCGGCAAGGCGCTCGTCCTTGGCGGCTCCGTCACCGATATTGTCATTGGGGCGGCGCTGCTTGTCAGGCCTTTCACCCGCCCGGCGGCGCTGGGGGCCGTCCTGGTGAGCCTCGCTTATCTTACCGGCAGCGCCATTCTGGCGCCGCATCTCTGGGCCGATCCGCTCGGGCCGATGGTGAAAGTGTTTCCAGCCATCGCCCTGTCGCTGACCGTCTGGACCCTGACGGAGGCGCGCTGATGGAGTGGATGCATTTCCTGCGCTGGGCGCACATTATCGGGGCGACCGTCCTGCTCGGCACCGGGGCAGGCATCGCCTTCTTCATGGTGATGGCGCACCGCACACGTGACGCGCGGCTGATTGCGCACACCGCCTCCATCGTGGTGATCGCCGACTGGCTGTTCACGGCGACGGCGGTCGTTGCCCAGCCCATCACCGGCACGCTGCTCGCCATGGAGATGGGGTGGCCGCTCACGCAGGGCTGGATCGTCGCATCGCTGGCGCTCTACGTCTTCACCGGTCTCTTCTGGCTGCCGGTCGTCTGGATACAGCACAAATTGCGCGATCTCGCCCGCGAAGCCGCAGAGACGGGCGCACCCCTGCCGGAGCGCTATTTCCGCCTCTATCGCATCTGGTTCGCCTGCGGGTTTCCGGCCTTCTTCGCCGTGCTGGCGATCCTCTGGCTGATGGTCTCCCGCCCGGTTTTCTAGCGCCTAATCAGCACCGACGGTCAGGAAGACTTCGGACGCCGCTACGGTGAGGGCCGAAACGTCTGCATCCAGCGGATGCGGGCGGGCCGCTGTCGGATAGGCTTCGCCCAGCAGGGTGAGCGCGCCGCGAATGGCCTCGGCCGCATCCGGATTCTCTGCGGTGATCGCTTCTTCTTCGGATCCGAACTGATCCTTCGCGGCGGTGTAGAAGCCGTAGCCGTCGAGGTAGGGCTCATAGAAATCGGATTCGGTGGAGAGACGGTACATCTTGGTCGAGCGGTCGATCATGTCGGCCACCACGCCGGTGGTTATCGCCGCCGGGCTGGAGCCGTCGTCAGGCGCCTTTTTGGATGCCGCGCGCAGGGTCGCCACGATTTTCGCGGTGCGTGCATCGATCTCTTCGACACTCTCGCCAGCGAACACGGCGGCGGAGGCCTCCAGGAACTGGTCTGTAAAGTCCGCCACGCCGCGCGCTTCGAACACGGGCTCCATATCGAACAGGACTTCGGACACCGGGTGCGCGAACATTTCGCCAGCGGCCTCTGTCTCACCGTCGCGATAGGCATCGCGGGCAGCCAGAACATGGGCCTCCGCGACGGCGAGCGCGATATTGTAGACGACCGGATCGGTCAGGGCCGCTTCAATGGCGACACCGCCTTCGCCCTCACCGGAGGCCGCGGCCGGAGCGTTCACCGCTTCCAGTTTCGCTTCGACTTCGGCCTCGGTGGCTTCCGGCGTAGCGCTGTCGGCGGCAGGCTGTTCAGCGGGCGCGGCGTCCTTGGCGGCGGGCTCGCCACATCCAGCCAGTGCCGTCGTCGTCATGAGGGCGGCGCCGAGGCCGAGATGCGTCCAGCGTTTCTTCTTGATATCCATAGCCTTGCGGGGCTCCTTCCGGTCGGGGAAACAGGTCTGCGCCTGTCCTGCCCGAAATGAGAAGCATTCGCAACTAATATTCCGCCGCGTCTGCAGTCTTTCCGGGGGCAGGGGTGTGAACAAATCGGGAAAATGCAAGGTGTCATTAACCGGCACGCCTGATAGGTTGGAGGGATGAGCACCACGATTCGAATCCTAGGGATTGACCCCGGCCTGCGCCATACCGGCTGGGGGGTGATCGAGCTGTCCGGCATGCGGCTGACCCATATCGCCCATGGCGTGATCTCGGTGGACCCCAAGCAGGACATGGCCGAGCGCCTTGGCGGTATCTTCGAAGCTGTGGGCGAACTGGCCCGCTATCACCAGCCGACTGCCGCTGGCGTGGAGGAGACGCTGGTGAATGCCAATCCGCGTTCGGCGCTGAAGCTCGGCCAGGCGCGTGGCGCGGCGATGGCGGCGCTGGCCATGGGCGGCATTCCGGTGGCGGAGTTTGCGCCCCGCAAGATCAAGCTGGCTGTTGTCGGTACCGGCACGGCGGACAAGGAGCAGGTCATGTTCATGGTCAAACGCCTGCTCCCCAAGGCGGCGGACCTGAAATCGGACTCTGCCGATGCGCTGGCCTGCGCCATCTGTGCCGCGCACCATCTGCCGGCTGACATGAAGCGGGGGGCGGCATGATTATCGGACGCCTTGTCGGCGAGGTCGCGGGCCTCGGCACGGATCATCTGCTCGTGGACGTGAATGGCGTCGGCTATGTCTGCATGGCGGGCACACGATTACTCTCGCGCACGCATGCGGGGGAGAAGATTACTGTCCATGTCGAAACGCGAGTGACGGAGAATTCCATCACGCTGTTCGGCTTCGGCACGGATGAAGAGCGCGCCTGGTTCGTCCGCCTGCAGGATGTGCATGGCGTGGCCGGCAAGGCGGCGATGGCGATCCTCGACGCGATCACGCCGGCAGAGCTTATGGACGCGATTGCGCTGGGCGATGCCAAAGTTCTGGAGCGCGCCAAAGGCGTCGGCAAGAAATTGGCCGAGCGGATTGTGCATGACCTGTCCGGCAAGCCGCCGCCGCTTGGCCGGTTCGGCAAGTTCGAAGCCGCCAGCGCCGCCGGCATGGCGAGCGCGCCTGTTGCGGCTGCGACAGGCGCGAGAGGGGAGGCGATCTCCGCGCTGGTCAATCTCGGCTATACCCAATCCGATGCCGCCCGCGCTGTTGCGGGTGTCGCGAAGGATTCCGGTGACGATGTCGGCGTGCTCGTGAAGGCCGCTCTGAAGGAGCTCGCGCGATGAGCCGAGAGGGCGCCCTTTCCGATCCGAACGCTCAGGGCGGGGATGCGCTGGACCGGGCGCTCCGTCCTCAGACGTTTGAGGATTATGTCGGCCAGCGCAAGGCGAAGGCGAACCTCAAGGTCTATGTCGAGGCGGCGCGCGGGCGCTCCGAGGCACTGGACCATGTGCTGCTGTTCGGCCCGCCGGGCCTCGGCAAGACGACGCTGGCGCAGATTCTTGCCCGGGAAATGGGGGTCGGTTTCCGCGCCACCTCCGGGCCCGTGATTGCCAAGTCGGGTGACCTCGCCGCGATCCTCACCAATCTGGAACCGAACGATGTTCTGTTCATCGACGAGATTCACCGCCTGCCGCCAGTCGTGGAGGAGATCCTCTATCCGGCGATGGAGGATTATGCCCTCGACATTGTGATCGGGGAGGGGCCTTCGGCCCGGTCTGTGCGGCTGGATCTGGCACCGTTCACGCTGGTCGGTGCGACGACGCGCGCGGGCCTGCTGGCGACGCCGCTGCGTGACCGGTTCGGCATTCCGGTGCGGCTGGAATTCTACGAGCCCGAAGAACTGGGCCGCATTGTCATGGCCGCGGCGCGCAAGCTGAATGCGCAGATCACGGAAGAAGGCGCGGTTGAGATTGCCAGCCGGGCCCGGGGTACGCCTCGAATTGCGCTGCGCCTGCTGCGCCGGGTGCGCGACTTTGCCGAAGCTGCCGGTGATGCGATCAACCGGGACAGCGCCGCAAGTGCGCTCAAACGCCTGGAAATCGATAGCGATGGCCTTGACGCGCTCGACCGTCGCTACCTGCATGCGCTGGTGAAAACCTATGCAGGTGGGCCGGTCGGCGTGGAGACGCTGGCCGCGGCCCTGTCGGAGGCGCGCGATGCGGTGGAAGACGTGATCGAGCCCTACCTGATGCAGCGCGGCTATGTCGCCCGTACGCCGCGCGGCCGCGTGGCGGCGCCGCTGGCTTATGAGCGTCTCGGCCTGCCGAACCCAGGCGGCCAGCAATCCGGCCTATTTGGAGAAAAATAAGACGCATAAGGAGAGACCCCGATGATGCGTTCCGATGCCGACTTCATGAAAGAGGCCTATGCCGAGGCGCAGAAGGGGCTTGAGGAGGGCGGTCTGCCCATCGGTGCCGTCCTCGTGCGCGGCGGCGAGATTATCGGCCGCGGGCACAATCAGCGCGTCCAGAAGGCAGATCCGATCCTGCATGGCGAGATGGCCTGCATGCAGAATGCCGGACGGCAGGCGAGCTACAGGGACACGGTCATGTACACCACCTTGTCGCCCTGCATGATGTGCACCGGCACGATCATCCAGTTCGGCGTCCCCCGCGTGGTCATCGGGGAAAGCGTCAATTTCAAGGGCTTCCAGGATGTGCTGGCGCTGGCGGGTGTGGAGGTGAAAGACCTGCATGATCCGGCCTGTATCGACATGATGGCAGACTTCATCCGGCACCATCCGGGCCTGTGGAATGAAGACATCGGCCATTAGGCCGGCAGGCCCGCCCGACACAATTTGAACACTATTGACGCGCGATGATGAGGATTGCGGCTTTTTTTGCTGCTAGATCCGAAAAGGACTCCCCATGCTTCGCCAGACCTTCACCGCCCGGACGCCGCTCCGGACGGTCGCCTTTGCATTGCTGTGCGCAGTATTGGTGGCTTTCTTCTTCTCCGGCGCCGCAAGCGCGGAAAACACCGTACCGGACAACGCAACCGCGAATTCCTACAACACCGGCTGGAAATGCGATGACGGCTTTCAGGAGCAGGATGGCGCCTGCGCCGATATTCAGTTGCCGGACAATGCCTATCTGAACAACCGGTCGTTCGGCCGGGGCTGGGTCTGCATGTTCGGGTTCGAGCGTGTCGAGGAAGCCTGCGTGCCTGTGGACGTGCCCGATCATGCCTATCTTGAGCCGTCCGGCGTGCGGTGGAGCTGCGAACGGGGCTTTGAGGCGAAAGACGGCAAATGCGTCGCCATCGACGTGCCGGAAAACGGCTATCTCAGCGGCCTCAGCTATAATGACGGCTGGGCGTGCGAGCGGGGCTACAAAGCGGAACGTGATCGCTGTGTCGAAATCCTCGTGCCGGAACATGGATATCTGAGCTCCGAACGCTCCGGCCCTGGCTGGAAGTGTGAGCGGGGCTATATCGCGTCCGGCAATTCCTGTGTTTCGCTGAATGTGCCGGACAACGCACATATCAGCTACATGGAAGAGCGGTGGGAATGCAACAAACCCTATATTCAGCGTGGGGACGTGTGCGTGCTGCCATGACGGCCGGGAAGAACGGGCTTTCATGGCAGCTAGCAACACGGGCGCCCAGCACGTTCGGCCGGACTGGCGCCTGCGCCATCCGGTAAACAATCTGAATTCGGACGGGGTTACCGTCTAGGGCGGACCAGGGACGTGCAATGCCGGATCAGGCCCGGCCATATCATGACCATGCGTGACCATACCGGACTTGTCCGGACTATGGCGGACCTCTGCGGACTCTGCGCGCAGGAAAGCCGGCACATCGCTGCAGCACGCAGGATGCGCCCATGCCGCGATACGCGGCGCTTCATAAACATAGAGATCGTCCGGCGGGGGCGGGTCAGATATCAGCACGATGCGGATATTGCCGTACTGGTCCACCCGGCACAGGGCTTCGCGCCCGCTGCGCGCATGCCAGCGGGCAAGGCGCAGCAGGTTCCAGACCAGCCATGGCCAGAACAGCGGCACGACAAAGTCAAAATGGGTGCGAAGGTTCGGATTCATGCGCCAGAGCATGCAGCGGCAGGGGGCCTGTCGGACAGGCGCGCTGCGATCTGCCGCCATCATGGGAGAAGAGCGGGGGACAGGCCCGCCGCTATCCCACGTCAGGGCAGCATCACGGCGCCGCCTTTCCAGAAGATCGCGATCAGGATGGACGCCGCCGACACGACCAGCGACAGCGCCGCCATACGGGTGGAGACGCGGAAGCGTTTTGTGTCTTCCTGCAGATCCGCCAGCACGCTGGCCAGCAGGGGGAAGTTCACGCAGTGGCGGTCGCCCCCGATGCGCAGGCTGAACACATTCACACTGTCGCCGTCGCCGGTGTGCGAGCCGTATTTCGCGTTCATGTGATAATAGAGCCGCCCGAAGATCAGGTCCGGGTCACAGCGGAAGCGCTTTGCCAGCACATCGATATCGATCGGCACCCAGATCTTTGTGGAGCGGGTCCTGGTCTCGTCCGAGAAGTCCGCGAATGCGCGGTCATAGCGCCGGTAGATCTCCGCCAGCAGGCGCTCATCCGTCGGGATCTTCGCCATCGGTCTCCCCTCCGCTTGGCTGCGGGCTGAGGATGGCAGGGGAGGGGTGGGAGGGCAAGTATTGGAGATAAGTTGATGGAAGAAACCTAGTCCTCAATATCATCGGTGGCGGTACTATCTGGTAGTTTTTTCTCGGATTCACTGCGCTTTTGGAGTGCCTTCTCCGCGTCCTTTAAAAGTCGAGGAACTGTATAAGCTTGGCGCAGAAAGGCTTCGGCCAAGTCTCTCGCAACAGCCGCATCCGCTTTAGTGAGCGGTGTATCTTCATGGGCCGCAGCATTCCCAAAACTAAGGGCTCGGCTCGTCAGTTGAAGAAGGTCATCGGATATGATGCCCTCGGAATTGAGTTTCTTCAGTCGAGCACCAAGAGGTGTTTTATCCGAACCATCAGCACCGGCGAATAGTTTCGCAGCACTTTCGAGAACTCTTCGATATGCGATAGTGGATACGGTTGGCAATTGATCAGTAGAGAATGCAATCTCGGCCTCCTTCCAAGCTGAAAATAACTTCGAGGGGCTGCCTGCGGGTAGTTTTCTGGTCAGAGGGGGGTGCTGTTCGTCGCATTTCCTAGTGATGCTATTTTCGCCATGCAGATCATCCACGAATTTACGTAAATACTTGTCATCCAATTCGCTCAGCCAGAAATAATAATAGAGTAGCGACAGGCGTTGGCATTTCGCACAAGGTGTTGCAACTTCGACCCAAGTACCCTCGACAAAGCGCTTTTGAGGGTTTTTGACACCGACATCCCATTCTACGAAAGTCGCCACAGCTTGCGTTTTCCCAAAAGTGGGAATTTTACAGTATCCGCAAGTAAATGCGATCGTGGCCAAGACTAATTCTTCCCGAACTTCCGGTCACGCCCTGCCAGCAACCGCAAGCGCAGGGCGTTCAGGCGGATGAAGCCTTCGGCATCTTTCTGGTCATAGGCGCCGTGGTCGTCTTCGAAGGTGACGATTTTCTCTGAGTACAGAGAATAGGGCGACGAGCGGCCGATCAGATAGGCCTGGCCCTTGTAGAGCTTGAGCTTCACTTCGCCGGAGACATAGCGCTGCGAATGGTCGATGGCGGCCTGCAGCATTTCGCGCTCCGGGCTCCACCAGAAGCCATTATAGATGAGCTCTGCATATTTCGGCATCAGCTCGTCTTTCAGGTGCGCGGCGCCGCGGTCGAGCGTGGCCTGCTCGATGCCGCGGTGGGCGACCAGCAGGATTGTGCCGCCGGGCGTCTCATAGATGCCGCGGGACTTCATGCCGACAAAGCGGTTTTCCAGAAGGTCCAGCCGGCCGATGCCGTGCTTCTTGCCGTATGCGTTGAGGGCGGTCAGCAGCGTCGCCGGGCTCATCTCCTCGCCATTGATCGAACAGGCATCGCCGCGCTCGAAC